>Ga0247817_10000307_pt1 | contig 29500 bp, 19 predicted proteins | sample UWRJL212509R1_FD_178010 | JGI IMG/M metagenome (GOLD analysis project Ga0247817, IMG submission 178010) | Plant litter microbial communities from Arlington Agricultural Research Station in Wisconsin, United States - UWRJ-L212-509R-1 | ecosystem: Environmental > Terrestrial > Plant litter >...
TGCTTCGACAAGCTACCATTGACGTAATTCATAATATGCTATATTTCAACAAGTTGAAAATTCAATTCATCGGCCTTTTTCTTTAAGGAAATCAGTTGCTGTTGCTTGATTTTTTCCTGGTACTTGCTAATCCCTTGTTCCACATACTGTATTCCTTCTGAAAAGAGATTGTAATATAAAACTGCCAGTTTTCTTGCTGTTGCTTTGATGGCAATGGCTGGCCCCCGTTTGGCTTTTAGCCGTCTGGCAAAAGCACCTAAACCTGGCTGTTTGCTTAGCATAATACTTTGGGCACCTTGTTTGAAAATCTGTCCAGCCCGTGTTACTGCTTTCTTTTTACTGCGCTTATTCATTTTGCCGGATTGGTTTTGGCCTGGTGCAAGGCCCAGCCACGAAACAAAATTTTTCGCTGTTGGCCATTGTTTAATATTATTGCCCAGCTCTGCGGTTAACCGCATAAAACTATAATCGGTCAAACCGGGCAAAACAGTGGGGTTTGCTCCTTGAATGCCTAAAAGTAAGCCATGCAAATCCTTGATTTGAGGTTTATGATGTCGGATTGGTTTGACCGGTTTGTTGTCCTGGTAATCCTTACCGGACTTTTTTTTATAATCGTTCAGGATACTTTCTATTTGCTGATCACATTTGCACACCTGCTGCAGATAAAACAAATATCCATCCAAGGCTTGCCCGAGTTCAAAAAGGTATTCCTCTTTATAATTTCCTTCCAGTGCCAGAAGGATATCCGAACCTTTCCTTTTACGCAATTCAGCTGTGCAATAACTTAAAAGTAAATTAGCATCCCGTTCACCTTCCAGAATTGCTTTTATCATCGCCATGCCACTTACCCCATGTGTTTGGGAAAGCACTTCGGGCAGCCGGATATTCATTTGTATCAGCGCTTTTTGCATATGCTGAATGTGTGATGAAGCTATTTGCAGCTTATCCTCACGCATACGCGTATAGACCCTTAGCTTCCTTACCAGATCTTCCGGTACAAAACTTTTTCTTAATAATCCATAGCTGAATAACTGCTGAATCCACTGGCAATCCTGGACATCTGTTTTTCGACCCGGAAGGTTCTTCGTGTCGGATGGATTGACCAGTGTTACATCAAATCCCATCTCTTCCAAAATATCGTACAAGGTTACCCAATAGATACCGGTCGCTTCCATCGCTACATGAACAACGCAGCTCTCCTTTAAATACACCCCCAACTCCTTATAAGAGGCTGTGAAAGTCCGAAAGTTGCGTACCGGTTGGTTTTCCACAGAAACAAAAACTTTTTCACTGCCGATATCAATACCGGCACTGTTAGGATAAATTTTGCTTAAAGTGCTCATATCAATGCTGGTTAAACTACAATCAATAAGCCCAGGATATTTAAAAACGATAGATATTGCTACCATGCGGGATATCGAAAGATTCACCAATACTGTTTACTACAATATCCTGAAACAAAGCTCAGCAACAGGTTGAAACACTAATTAAAGACTGTTATATTGCTTACTGATTGCCTTGGTTTACTATGAAACGATAATTCCCTTCGTCACTTATATTGTTTTTTTATGAAATAAAATTCCACCTCAGCATGACATTGAATACGTCAAAATAAGGATAACATAACACCAGGAGTATCATTTATTCCATAACAGGACGCCATGAACACGATACCATGTTATGGAATCATAGCATATAATACAGTCTGGTATTGTTGTGACACTGACAGGTTGAACCGCTTTGTTGCATTAAATTTTTACCAATGTAAGGAAAAAAACAAATCAGCTTGTAGAATAATTACTAATTATTTTTTAGTCAAAAACCTCTGCATTCATTTCTCCCGGAAATTTCAGGAAATATTCTGAATACAGAGGTTTATTATCCTTTTACTATTTAGCGGCTTCCGCCTGCTTCTTTAATTTTCAGTAATTCGTCGGCCATCAGTTTTACCTTATTGGGATATTGACCGGCAAGATTATTTTTTTCACTTATATCTTTGCTCAAATCATATAATTGCGGTTTCGGATTATTACCAAGCTCTGTTGCAGTAAGTGCATCAAAAGGTTCATTGTTATTGGGTTCAATGTATTTCCAGTTCGCTTTTGTCAGTGACAATGCCCCACCCTGCTTCACAAGACTTTCCCTGCCTGTTTTTGACTTACCTATAAGCGCATCCATGATTGCAAAACTGTCCGTTGCTTCGGTATTTTCAATTTGTTGCTGGAAATAACCGGCAAAAGAGGATAACAGGTCAACCTGGCAGATCAAAGCGTTTGAAATCGTTCCGGGCTTCACCATCGCAGGCCAGCGAACAAGCCAGGGAACGCGGCTTCCTCCCTCAAAAGCGCTGTATTTCCCTCCCCGTAACACGCCCGCGGGACTGTGCCCCTGGGCTAGTTCAACCGCCTGGTCTGCATAGCCATCATCCAGTACCGGGCCGTTATCACTGGAAAAAATCACCATCGTATTCTCAGCCAGATCGAGTGCTTCCAGCTTTTTCAATATTTCTCCGACAGTCCAATCCATTTGCAGGATCACATCACCCCGCAACCCCATTTTGCTTTTTCCTTTAAACTCCGTACTGGGCATACGCGGAACATGAATATCGTTTAATGAAAAATACAGAAAAAACGGATTTTTTTGATTGTCTTCAATGAACTGATTCGCTTTGCTTAAAAACACGTGCGCAATCTCCTCGTCCGTCCAGCGTGCCTGTTTACCGCCACTCATATAGCCAATGCGGCCGATGCCGTTCACAATGGTATTATTATGCCCGTGGTTTGGCGATGCCTGCAATTTCAATAATTCAGGATGCTCTTTTCCTGTTGGTTCCTTCCCCACAGGTTCTTTATAATTAACTTCTATCAGATCTGATTTGTCGTATCCGACAATGTCGTGATTTTCGATAAAAACAGTAGGAACGCGATCCGAAGTGGCAGGAAAAAAATAGGCATAATCAAAGCCGACTTCGTTGGGACCTGCCTTAACAGGTTTATTCCAGTTAATATCTTTTCCCGGTAGGCCAAGTCCCAGATGCCATTTTCCAACAGCACCGGTTTTGTATCCCGCATTTTGAAAGACAAGCGGCAGCGTAATTTTGTCCATTGGAATAATCAGCGAAGCATTTCCCGGCAAAACCCCGGTGCCTTTTTTTCGCCATGGATAATTTCCGGTCATGAGTGCGTAGCGGGATGGCGTACAGGTAGCCGACGTCGTATGTGCGTTGGTGAATTTCAACCCTTCTTTTGCCAGTTTGTCAATATTGGGTGTACTGATTTTCGTAGCACCATAAGCACTCAGATCACCATAACCGAGGTCATCGGCATAAATAAAAATCACATTCGGTCTTTGTTTTTTTTGAGCCTGTACAAACGTTGGAGAAAAAAATAAAATCAGAAGCGATAAACAGGAGATTTGCACAACAGCCTTACAGATCAGGGTATTCATAAAAAGAATAAATTTTATTAATGGGTTCGGGTTTTGAATCGCCAAATATAGTCGTAAAGTGTTTCAGAATGATTGAAAATCCGGTCATAAAAAAAGTCCCGTGAAAGCTATGAATAACTTTTACGGGACTTCCCTGGTTGGTTATGCTATTTGCGGGCTGTAAGATTTTTGATCAGGTCAACTTCTGCCTGCTTATATGGCGTTCCGTCTTTTCTGAAAATATCGTGAAACCAAAGCGGCGGCTCGCCGGTATACGTTTTTTTCCAGCTGTCCCATGGATAAATCGTTTGGGATTTCCCATCTACCAATCCCCAGTTAATGGCACCCACATTATATTTCTTAGCGATTGGCAAAGATCCTTCAAAGAAACTGCCGTTTCCGCGCGACATATACTCTGTACAAATCAGCGGACGGTCATATTGCTGCAATTGTTTGATGCGTTTTTCAAATTCCTGGGCGCTGTCATAATTATGAAAAGTGATCACATCCGACTCGTCAATGCTCGCTTTTTCAATCGGCTTTAATGTTTCGTGCGAAGTCCAGTCTCCGGCCCAGATACCGGCAGTCAGAGGCTGTTCAGGATTTTCGGTTCTTGCCCAGGCAAATGCTTTTTTCATCAAAGGCAAAACGTAATCAACCTTGTTAGGAAGCTCCACTTTTCCATAAGAACTGTTATTGGTATTGTCCGGCTCATTCCAGATATCCCATGCAAGCACCCGGTCGTCGTCAGCAAACTTTGCAACAACGCCTTTTACATACTGCTCCAGACGCGGGTATTGCGTACTGTCTTTCAGGGCATTATAACCCGGACTTTGAACCCAGCCGGAGTTATGTACGCCTGGCTTTGGCGCGCGTTGCGTTCCTAATTTTGGAAAAGGATCCCAGCAAGAATCAAAAAGAACCAATACCGGTTTTATTTTATGCTTGTCTGCAATAGCCAGGAACGTATCCAGACGTTTTAAAAATCCGGTTGAATCCTGCTGCCATAAAAGATCATGCAGATAAACACGCATGGTATTCATACCGATTCCTTCGGCCCAGCCCAATTCTTTGTTTATCGTCGCGGTATCGAAAGATGCTTCCTGAAACATTTCGAGCTGGTTAATAGCAGTGCTTGGCAAAAAGTCGGCGCCTACGATCCATTCTTGTTTGGCATACCAGTCTTTCGCCTGTTCTTTCGTCCATATTTCTCTCGCGGCTACTTTTTCTTCCGTGCTTGTTTCTTCCTTTTTATCCTCCGCTTTTTTTGCGCAGTTTTGGAAGGAAAGGCTAATAAGTAGTGCCCAGACTGCTGTTTTTAAAAATTTCATTTATAAAGATTTAAGAGTTGAATTTTAAGTTTACGGTTTTTTTAAAAAACACTTCATTTGAAAAAAGGAGCTTCCTGCTCATCCATACTTGGTTCTGCATTCAGAATTTCCGGCCAGTCATTTTTCCACAAAACTTTATCCAGCATTAAAAAACGACGATTTGCTCCTGTTGACACCGTGGCATTTTTGACATCCATTGCATGATATAGTATCCAGTCATTTCCTTTTGAATCGGTTATCAACCTGGAATTATGCCCCGGACCTGCAATTTTTTCAGTACGGTGAACAAATACCGTACCCGCATTTCTTTCCCGTAAATCCTTCCCATCTTTATCCAGATACGGTCCAAACAAACTCTTTGATCTTCCCACGCGAACATTGTACTTGCTATTAGCGGCTTCACAGCAACTTTCCTTTGAGCCAAAGAAATAGTAAAATCTATTACGTTTGTGGATCATCACAGCTTCAAAATCCCCGGCCGCCACTTTGATTTTTTTTGTGAGATCAGGAACAGATTTTCCGTCGTCCGACAATTCGACGCCATAGGTTCCCTGCGTGGGTGCGTTGCTGAAACTTCCCCAAAAGAGAAATTTCTTGCCCTGATCTTCGATATAGAACGGATCAATCGAATTGGGCACATTTACTTCTTCACTTAAAAGCAATTTTCCCTGATCCGTAAAAGGCCCGGCGGGTGCATCCGCAATTGCCAGACCCAGGCCAGGATTGGGATCTCCCCAGGTTGAAAAGGCATAATACATGTGATATTTGCCGTTCACCTTCACCACTTCCGGTGCCCAGATCCCACCTTTTTCTTTCCAGGCTGGTTTGGTGAGAAATGCATCTTTTACATAAGTCCAGTTCACCAGATTTTTGGAGCGGACCACAGCAACTAAATGTGCCGGATTTCCATCCCCCCAGTTATCCTGCGTTCCATAGGCGTAAAACCAGCCGTCATCCGCTTTTATCACCGTGGGATCTGCCAGGATCGGTTCAAAAACCGGATTGTGATATTTACCTGCACTGGTTTTAACCTTCGGTTCCTTTGCCTTTACTTCTACCGTTTGGGCAAAAGTTTTTACCGAAAAGATGGCATAAAAAGTCAGTAACGTTATTTGGAGCTTCTTCATATGTGTTTAATCAAGTTATTATTCCAACCAAATCATTTGTGTAAATGCCCCATTGGCAGCCACGTCCCAAACCTCCACCCTCACCCATTTTCTGTTTTTAAGATTTTGTGAAAAATGAAAAGTTTTTTTACCAAATGCCTGCGTGTCGTGCAAAGTAATTACTTCGCGGTACACCTTCGATCCGTCACCGGAAATAATTTCAGCTTTATTTAAAGGAAATGTCCAGCTGGTTTCTAATGTAATTTCAGCCATCCCTTTTGCATCCGGTTTACTGATTTCACCTGAGCTTTTACCATTTACTTTAAAAACAGGAAGGAGAATTTCACCTGTGGTAGAAAAGAATTTTCCGTTTTCCATCGCATCCAGAACAGGCTGCCAGCCATTTTTGAAGTCAGGCATTTCACTGAGCTGAAGATAATTCACATTCAAATGGCCGTACAACTCATATTCCGGCTCAATCCTGAATAAATCCGCTTCCGCGATTACATGTTTTTTCAATCCCCAATTGGCCATATCATCCATCAGATCCAGCGCGCGTTTTCCCAATTTTTCCTGCGAAAGGTCTGCCGGAAGTGCTTTCCATGCCGCACCGAAAAACCGGTCCGATTTAAAAAATGCTTCGTCTTTGTACTTATCAGGAAAACCCGTTGACCCTTTCGTCCTGGCATGTGCCGTCCAGGCCAGACCTTTTTCAATTTCCAATAATTTCAACATATCTTCCTTGCTGCCAACCCTGTACAGTTTGCCATAAACAGGATGATCCTCCACAAAAGGCTCGTCTTTACTTCGGGCCATTACCCAATACACAGGTTTTGGGAAGATATTCATCCAGTGCCCTCCAAAGAAATTATTGGGTTCCTCGCCGGGTAATAAAAGGAAATTGCCGCCGGATAATCTTGCACATTCTTCAAATAATGTCTTTTGCTCCAGCCACCTTTTCACTTCCGGTCCCCGTGGACTACCCGGACCGTGGAATTCGCCGAGGTGGACGATGTTCACGCCTGTATTTCTGAAAGCTTTCACAAAACCCGGAATTTCAGGCAATGGCTTATGGGTCAGAACATCGTCCACGTGCTCCTGATGAAAGTGGCTCGACATGGTATAATAACCTTCCAACGGATTGTAGGTATCGTTATGTGTCAGCGCTTTCACTTTTTCAAGAACCTTTCCATCCTTTTCCGCACTGATCAGGCAGAAAAAATTAAGATGCTGCTCCGTTCCGGGAGGCGCGTTGAACCAGGGCACCCAACGCCGGTCGCCCAGCATATCATTACGGATTCCCAGTCCATAACCCGGTATCAGTTTGCGGTAATTGTTTCCGAACCAGGTATGATTCAGGTTATAACAATTGTCGAGCGGATAAAAATATTGGTGCGGCGCAGGAAAAACAGCCAGACTTCCGTCTTTACTTTGTCCGATAATGGTTCGGTATTTAACTTCCAGTTCCTGGCCTTCTTCTTTCCCATCCAGTTTTCGATCCTGAACATACTGCTCTGTATCCGACCAGAATATTTTCTCCCAGGGCGACTGCTTACTCGTTAATCCTGCGTCATAAATAATAGCAACAGAATCCCGCTGTGTTGTCAGTGAAGCCGAAACATTTAATAAGGGACTTCCATTGTATAAGGTAATATCCACGGAACCTGAAAACGGCCCTGCCGTTGCACCATCCACTTTTATCTGCGTATGTGAGCCGGAAGAAATAACTTTAACGCCCGTTTTTGCCAGTTTTACGGTGTAAGTTTCATAGGGCAAATAAGCGGTTTTATCGAAAAAGATGTTCCACCCGTTTTGAGAAACCAGATCTCTTTTTCCTACATTAATAATAAAAGCAGGGTCAAGATCTTTGGCAACGGTATGAGAAACATTGTTTTGCATCAGCTGAATCGTACTCAATAGTGCTTTTTCATTGCGCAGGTCAATCGAAATTTTTCCGTTTTCGGTGGTTCCGGTTGGCCATCCAATCGTCAGCAGATTTTCTTTCACATCGACCTGAACGTTACTCTTTTTATCAAAACCTTTCAGATCAACCGGCACCTGCGCGAAAGCAGATGTGCATATTGTCAGTAAAAAATAAATGATCGGGTTTTTCATAACTAAGAAATTTGACAGGAAAGCCTGTGGTTCGGTAAGGATTTATTTAAAATCAATATGGCCTGCTTAGGAAAACAAACGCTTGTAAAAATCAAGTCCTTCCGTTGCCAGTTCATCCGCGCTGTTTGCCAGCGGACGCCAGATACAGGCTGCTCTCGCCAATTCTTTGGATGGCTGTCCAAATGTTTCGATTACAACTGCTCCGTCATAACCGATTTCTTTTAACGCTTCACTGATCCCATCCCATTCCAGATGTCCTGTACCTGGCGTACCGCGGTCGCTTTCGTTGCCCTGAACGTGACAAAGCAGCTCTTTCCCAATTTTTCTGATAGAAGCCGGGATATCTTTTTCTTCAATGTTGGCGTGGAAAGTATCCAGCACAATTTTAAGATTCGGACTTGAAACTTCTTTCACGATAGAGAGCGCCTGATCCACGGTATTGACCATATCAGTTTCAAAACGGTTTAATGGTTCCAGACCGACAACTACGCCATGGTCCGCAGCAATTTTGCCGATTTCAACCAGCGTGTCAACACACCAGGCTCTTTCCTGTTTCTTTTGTTCATCGGATACCAGGCGGGTTTTGCCCACAGCGGAATAAACCGGGCCGCCGAAAATCGGGCTGCCTGCGTTTTCTGCGATTTTGATGCAGTCAATAATGTATTGTTTTCCCAGCTTCCGGTATTCCGGCTCTGTACTGGAAATATCACGCTCTGCCCCGAATGCGCCACTGATGGTGATTTTCAAATCCAGGTCTCTGGCAACTTCTTTTATTAAGTTCCAATCGATAATACTGGTGTCTTCCACGGCTATTTCCAGAATGTCGTAGCCCATTTTTTTTGCCTTGCTAAGCAAATCGATATTCGCTGTGGAAAATGGCGAGACCCATATGAATGTACTTGCTCCGAATAACATGGTTTTGATTTAAGAGTTGAATAGGATACCAGATATTTTCACAGGCATCCGGATATGCCAATAACCATGGGCGATGCCCATGGTTAAAAGAGAGAAGCCCGTTGGGCTTTACGGCCGGCAATAATATCAGTCGAATGTTGGTACGTTTACTCGGATACCACCGTTCATGGCTGATTCGTGCGCGCAAATTCCGGCGCAGGTGTAATTTGCCGCAAGTGCCGCATCCACTGCCGAATCACGTCCTTCGACGATAGCCGCCACAAACTCCTGCACCAAATGCGGATGAGAGCCTCCGTGGCCAGCGCCCTGCAAAAATGAAACGTGGTTAGGATCATCAATTTTTTCACGTTTTGTAAAATGCTTGATCGGCTCGATCAGTAATTCGTCGGTATCCGGCACATCGATCCGGACTGCATTTTCGCCGCCATCAAAAATCACATGGCTTTCATCCTGCAGCTGCTCCCATTCAAACGACATTTTGGTACCATAAACATCATAACTTTCGCGATACTGACGAACGACATCAAATAAGGAACGCGTCGCTTCTGCGACAACATCAGAGTTTTTTAATGTAAATGTTGCCGTTTCTACCGCGAAAGGAGATCCATAACGACTGGCAAGGTCTTCTGATAATCTGCCTGAACCGTGACAAACAACCGTTTCGGCCTTGGTATTATTTATTTTTAAAAGCGGTGAGATTGCATGCGTTCCGTTTAACATTGGCGGATATCCTTTCCAATATTCTCCCCAACCTTCCATACTCATATCCTGGATATGCGAGCCGCGGACAAACTGTATTCTGCCTAATTCTCCGTTTTCAGCAAGTTTCAATCCATAAAGAAACTCACGTGTGTATAGTGCCGTTTCCATCATCATATATACTTTATTTGCCCTGCGTTTTGCTTCAACAATGGCGGTGCAATCTTCTACGGTCATGGCCATCGGAATAGTGCAGGCCGTATGTTTTCCTGCGTTAAGAGAAGCAAGCGTCATTTTTGCGTGCTCAGGAACGGGTGTCACGATATGAATGGCATCCACGTCGTCTCTTTTCGGAATGTCTTCGAAGTTTTCGAAAACTAAATTTTTGTCCAGATTAAACTTTGCCGTCAGTTCATCACGGGTTTCTTTGCTTCGGGTACAGATCCCTACCGCTTTAATGTTCGGGTGACTTTGGTAAATAGGAATAAACTCTTTTCCGAAACCCATTCCTACGATAACGACTGTGATTTGTTTCTGACTCATGATAATATGCTTTTTTGGTTTGATAATTCAGCGGGCGGTGCCCGGGTTAGGATATTACTACTCCGCGGGCGGTGCCCGCGGTTGGGATATGTCGCCCTTTCAGGGCTGAATGTTAATAAATTAAGTTACTTGCCGGCTGCCCATTTTATGGAATTGCGCAAAATGGTTTTGTAGGGTTCAATCGTGTGTGATGCTGCGTCGTGTCCCAAGGCTATACCTACGATTCTTCCTTTTGGGTATTTTACGATGAAAATACTTGGAAAAACTTTGTCTGAATCTGCTGCTTTGGCTGTTGCTAATATTTCAATCGGCGTTGCTTCCGGGGCTGCGATGTAATAGTATAATTCATCTTTCAGGCCGAAAGTGGAGGGAACGCCTTTCGTTACCGGATGTTTGGTATTGGTAATTGTCACATCAAACGGGCCATACTTATTATGTCCTTTGGAGCCTCCGCCAACCAGTTTTTGATTGTATGCCGGCCAGTCCTGCCAGTTGTACCAAAGCGCAGGATGTGCAAGCACCAATCCTTTTCCGGAATCTACAAAAGCAAAAATAGCTTTACGTGTTGCCTCGTCACTGATCGGCTGGTTGTTCGCTAAATAAAGCACGTCGATATCAGACAGCTTTGACAGAATTGTTGTCGGGTCGCTGGTGTATTCTACTACTACAAAACCATCTTTTTGCAATGTTGCAACATCCTCCTGCTTGTACCAGCGGTCAAAATCGTGCGATGATCCTCCGCCTACCAAAAGCACCCGGATCGCTTTCTTTTTTCGAGCATGCGTGTTGTCACTTTTTGCATATCCGGTTCCGAAAACAATCAGAAGCAGCAAGGTGAGAATGGCTCTGAAATTTGAATTAATCATGTTGCTGAATTATAAATATTGAATTAAAAATTATGGGTAACAATTGTGATGTAACTGCATTTATTTAGACACCCGCATAATGCCATTCATCCCGCGCCAGTGACCTGGAAAGGTACAGACATAAGGGTAATCACCCGGTTCATTGGGAACTGTAAATTCCAGGGTTACGGTTTCGCCGGAGTTGACCAGTTTGGTTGAGTACAATACCTCCGGAATTTTAGGAACATATTGTTTATCGGCAGCTTTTGGATCCGAAAGCATATCGTCCGCGGCTTTTCCAACTTTTTGTAATGTGCCTGGTTTCAGAATAAGCATATTATGCTGCATACCATCCGGATTTTCGAGATTGATAATCACTTTCTGTCCAGCCTTCACGTTGAGCAGTTTTTTATCATACTGCATAATTTCCTTTTCAACTTTCAGGTCAATAACCAGCGCATTCGATGATTTTGAAGAAGAAGACGTCACGACCGTTTTTGCTTCATCCGTTTTATTTTCATCGGGCCGGTTTAATTCCAGCGTCGCTTTCTGGAAATTTCCCTCGAAACCAAACTTTCCATCATATGAACCTATTTTATCCTCACCCTCGAAATCTTCGCCGGTGCGGACCGTACCCGAAAGCGGTGTCGCGAATAACATATGCGCTTTCCCCTCTGCCACCCGCTTCCCATCAATTTCAATGGTTATTTTCCCATTCTGTGATAAACCTGCAACCACATCGAATTTCTCGGGAAGTGGTTCGCTTGTAGCTGCTTCACTCATTGTGCCGTGTTGCTTTACTGTCATCGTCAGTTTGCCGTTCCGGATATACAAAGCATATCCGCCATCCTTTCCTCCTTGTCCCGCTATGAAACCTTTTAATTCTCTGTCCTTTGACTTTGAAATCGTAGCCCTAATTGTAATTTCTTTTCCGGCAACATCTGGAGGAAACTGCAAAGTATTTCTTCTTCCTAATGGATAAACTTCCCGCTGCAAAGCACCTGTTATCTGATCGGCAAATCTGGATTTACCGGATGGTTTACCTGCTGCAATCAAAAATCCTTTTTCATGCTGGATAGCTGCCGCAAGTACCGCTTTGGATAACCAGCCGTCTTTTGCATTTTGTTCATCCAGCGAAGCCTGATAAATCGCTTCTCCTATCTTATCAGAAGCAGGAAATTCAACCAGCGAAGCAAAAGCTGTAAGCCGTGTATTTAAATTCGGATCTTTCAATAGTTTTTGAATAGACTCAAAACTTTGTTCATTTCTTGGCAGGACACTCACTGCTGCTTTTCTTACGCCCCCAGCCGGATGTAAAAGTGCTTTGTTCACTACCTGCAAAGCTTCTGCATTGGATCCGTCCAGAAGACCCAATCCGTGCAGCGTCCACAAAGCATGCACAGCAGGACTGTTTAATCCAATTTCATCGACCTTTTGGTTATTGATAATTTTAAATAACTCGGGTGCAACCGACTTGTTTTTTGATTCCACAAGCAAACGCTGAGCCGTCATCCGCCAGAACATATTATCGTTTTCAAGCGCGGCAATAAGTCCCGGAACATCATTGGCCGAAAGTTTTAGCGCTGGTGTTTTTTTTCCTTTTTTATACACAACCCTGTAAACACGCCCATGGGCCAGATCGCGCATCGGGCTGCTGAATGCATTTCCGGGTCCGTGCGGTTGTTCTTTAAATGGCATAATAAACTCCGAAGGCGACTGAGCCGGAACAAAAACATTGTGCTGGATAATGAAGTTATACCAGTCGGCAATCCAAACTGCACCGTCAGGACCGACTTCTGCCTGAACTGGCCCGAACCATTCATCCGAGCTCGCCATGAAATTCCAGCCGTCTTTTTCCTTAAAACCGGCACCATCCGGCTCAATAATGGCATTATGCACCAAACGAATGGTCGGTTCCGATACAAATGCGACACGGTTCCAGTATTCTTTCGGGAAATTTCTTGCGGTATAAAAATGATGTCCCGCCGCGGAAGTAAATCCTCCCACTACGTCTACCTGTCTCAAATTGGGTGTCATTGTATGCGCGTCGTAATGCCCGTCGATTTTCTGAACCGCCAGGATTGACGATTCCTCTCCGGCGATTGAACGCTGGAGATATCTGGCAGGCATCGAGTAATAAGCACTGTGCGTATTGTTTGCCGTGGACAGAAAAACGTTTGCATCTTCCGAAAAACCCAATCCCCAGGTATTGTTATTGCTGGTTCCGAGATAAGCAAAGTCTTTTCCATCCGGTTTGAAATGATAAACCCCCTGAGAGAAATTTAGCTTTTCTCCGTTAATGGTGCCTTTAAAACCTGAATAGCCATTCACGCCCCAGATTTTATTATCAAAACCGTATTGCAAATTCGAGGGGCCGGCATGCGTATCGTTTTTCCCCCAGCCTGTCATGATTACTTCACGAACATCGGCCACATCATCCCCATTCGTATCTTTCATGAAAACAAAATCAGGTGCCATGGAAACAATAATTCCTCCGTTTGAAAAAACCATACTGGTAGGAATATTCAGTTTGTCTGCAAAAACGGTGAACTTATCCGCCTTGCCATCGCCGTTGGTATCTTCGCAAATTTTAATCCGGTCGTTTGCAGCACCATCCGTTTCCTTGAAAGTATTGGGATAATCCACTGATTCGACCACCCATAAACGCCCGCGCTCGTCCCACGCCATCGCGATGGGATTTGTAATATCAGGTTCCTGCGCAAAAAGCTGTATTTCAAAATCAGCCGGAACCTGTGTCAGTTTATTTGATTCGGCAGGAGATAATGCGTCCTGCATTTTAGGCACAACATGACGTTTGGTGTATTTCGAAATGGTATCGGAGTTATATATATCGGGATTAGGAATATTAAGCGCAGCAATCTGGTTGGTTACATTATCACCTATGGCCCATAACACGCCGTTTCTCACAAGGTCAAGAAATCCCTTGTTCGTCCAGGTAACATCGTCATGACCATAAGCGGTATAAAACACACGTCCTTTCCCCTGATTTCTAACCCAGGTATAGGGTTCATGATGGTCCCCTTCGACGCGTTCTCCCAATACCAATTTATCAGGATTAAGATTTTGGTGAACGTATGTTTCGTCAAATGTTTCAAAATCGGTTATGCCCTTCATCACCGGATGATCGGGTTTCAGGATCTTATTTTTAAAAGTACCGGTTTTATGAGAGGCAAATTGCCCGCCAATTGTTTTAATGTACCACGATGAGTTTTTGAAACAGCCCGTAGCGGAGTGCAGCGGAATTAATCCTTTTCCACTTTCCACAAAAGCTTTCATGGCACTTTCCTGAGCGGGAGATAATGAGTCATGATTTGCATATATGATCAGACCATCGTACTTACTTAAATTTTCAGGATTCAAATCTTTCAGATCAACCGTGTAAGTCAGGTTAATACCGCTGTGAAAAAGTTTTATCCCAAGCCAGGGCGCATACTTTCCTGAATCATGATGTTTGCTGGCATGTCCAAGAAAAAGCACTTCTGCCCTTCTTCCTTTATTTTTCATACTTCCGGTTTTTGCGCTGGTCGAACCCGTTTTATGATGGGCACAGCCCAGTGCAAATAACCCGATAAATAATATGCTGATGTACTTCCTCATTACTCCATTCATTTAATACAATTTTGAAACCGATCAGCCTTTACCCGGATTTCATAGCTCCGAAAAACGCTGTTATTTGTAATGCTAAATCAATTGACTGTCTGGGTTATTGGTGCAGAAAGCATGTTTCTGCACCAATAAAAATTATAACCCGATCTTTTCAACCTGAGAGAAAATCATGTCTTCAACGCCCGCTATTTTTAACCCCACGCGTGCAAAAACATAGTTTTGAGCCGGAGAAATGGCTGGTACATTTACAGTCATTGTCACTGCTGCCGGACTGGTAATCTGGTCGGCGGTTAACTGGCTGCTTGCGATATTATAATCACCTGTGGAAACAAACTGCGTTTTGTTTATATACAGATTCACCCTTTCGATATTTTTCGCATTGGCATCGGTTACGATTTTTTCTATACTGAAAGTCCCTGTAACCTTATTGGAAGCCGCGGCAAATTTTGCGCTTCGTATCATGAAATACGGTGTAACTTCTATATCCAGATCCTGATTACCTTTCATCGTAACCGATAAAGAATCCTGCGCACCTGATGCCGTTTTTTTCCAGATAAAAGGCCCCTGATTGGCTGGGATTGTCAATTTGTAATTCCCGTCAAACAGCAACGCGGAAAAATTCCCGTCCTGATTTACCGTACTGGCAATAGGACCCACTTTCCCAAATCCAAACTGAAAGAGCTGAAAAGGAACCTGGTTGTATTCCACATTTACCTGCTCCCCTTTGTAAACCAGCTTCGCTGTCAAAAGTGATTGTGGCGGATCATAATTATCCTTTTTACAAGCTATAAATGACGCAGGAAGCAACACTGCAATCACGATATATGATAAGATGTTTTTCATATTTTCTGATAATAAATGATTAGTCCTGATTCGGCTGTCGAACAATTTTCGGATTACGGCTTCTTATATCATCGCTGATAAAACTATAATAATTACCAAGTCTGAATCGGTTGGATCCGGTAACCAGATTGGACAAGGCTACTTTGTATATCCACTGATTATGATTGGCCTGCCCCGGATTGTATATCTTGTAGGGAAGCAAGGAATATGGCTGAGTGCTTTTCTTATTTGCCTTACCGATATTACTTAGCAATTCCGACTCCGTCAGGCGTTCTCCATCCCATATCTGATGCGCCAGCCGCCACCGTTTCATGTCATATAAAAGATGTCCCTCAAAGGCAAGTTCAACACGACGCTCATGAACGATCCGGTCAAACGTTATATCCCCCGCTTTTAAAGGAATGATTAAACCTGCTCTTGCACGAACCTGATTCATATAAGTGACAGCATCTGCGGTTGAACCCAACTCAAATGCAGCTTCCGCAGCGTTCAGTAATACTTCTGCATAGCGATAGCGAATAAAAGGAATTTCGCTTTGCGTCCCACGGGATCCTGATCCAATCGCAGGATCAAGATATTTTCTGATGTAAAAACCTGTTTGTGCTGTGTGCTCCTTTCCAACGATCGGACCATCGAATCCTACGACCTGCGCAGTTGACCCATCCGGTAAAGGACGCTGCGAACCTCTGTCATCACCCGACAAAATACTTCCGTTCGGCAATTGATAACCAGCCCAGATATCCACGGGTCTTAATTTGAAAGCTGTCCCGGGAAGAATTACCGTACCTCCCAGGCGGGCATCACGGCCTGCAAAAGCATCGATTTGCTTCGCATAATAAATAGGGTTTCCTGAGGCATCTTTCACCGGGATCGGCGCAAAAGTATTGTCCAGTTTTTCAAATGCCTGCACCAGATTTAAAGACGGGTTAATTCTGCCGCCCTCCTCCTCTTCCGCTCCGAACCGCGGTTGGTTGGACACACTAAAACCGTGCACCTTAATGGTTTTCAGTTGAAAATCCTCAATCCATATACTTTCAGGATTATTCCCCTTGTCATAAAAAATACTGGCAAAGTTCTCCTGCAGATCGTTCGGCTTTTTGTTATAAAGGGAATAAGATCCGGCTCCTCCGCTGATAATTTCTTTTGCAGCGGCCAAAGCCTTGGTGTAATAACTCGTTGCCATGGAAGCTGTAATCCCCACTTCTCCACCAGGCAGCGTTACCAAAGGCGTGCTTGTGCCATATTTAGCGATCGACGCCGCATACAACGCCGCACGTGCTTCCATAGCCAATGCAGCCGCTTTGGTTGCTCTGCCTTTCTGGTTCGCATCAGTTGGCAGCAGGTTTTTAATTGCCTCGGCTTCACTGATTATAAAATCGTAAACTTCATGTTCCTTAGCTCTTGGAAATTGCAGCGCGTCGGTGCTTCCGCTATAATCATAAACCAAAGGTTTTGTAATGATAGGAACGCCGCCCATCCGTTTTACAAGTTCAAAGTAATAGTTGGCGCGCAAAAATCTGGCTTCTGCTAAAAATCTCGTTTTGTCTGCCTCCGAAAGAACAGTTGCTTTTTCTGCTTGTTCAAGAAAAAGATTTATGTCACGCAGATAACCGTAATCCCAGTTGTTCCAGGAGTCATAATTCCAGGAATTTCTACGCAGAATAGCCACCTGATCCGCTCCGTTGTCCGATACAAAACTTTCACTGAAATCGGCCATTGATATCCAGCTTTTCACTGAGGAAAAATCAACTTGCCGATTATACAGGTTAGCCAGAATTGAAAATACCTGTGGGCTGCTGGAAAACACTTCCTCGGTGGTAAGATCACTGAGCGGTTCTGTATTTAAAAATTTATCGTCATTACAGCCCGATGCCCCTGCGAGGAACATTAAAAGAGTAATTTGAAGTATTTTTTTCATTCCTATTATGAATTAAGAGCTATACATTAAAATGAAAGGTTCGCACCGATGTTAAAAATTCTGCTTTGCGGATATTGGCGTCCGCGTCCATCAGAAATTTCCGGATCGATGTTATAATCTTTCATATTATCAATTGAAAACAGGTTGTAAGCATTAATGTAAAACCGTGCTTTCTGAAGTTTTACCTTGCTGATCAGTTCTTTGGGAAGAGAATAACCCAGCTCTATAGTCCGTGCTCTGAAATAGGTAACGTCGTGCGCCCAGAAAGTAGACGGACGGCTGGTATTGCTATGGTTGCCATCGTTAAACCTCAAAGCTGGAAATTTGCCAGGAATCCATGCACTGTTTTTGTCAAAAATATCAGCTCTGTGCCAGCGGTCTTCGAAAATCGTATTCAGGTTACCATCATAGGCGAACGGCACGCGATTGGGTTCTGTTAGAAAGACAGTGTAGCCGGTTGCACCTGAGAAATCAGCATTAAAATCGAAACTTTTGTAGTTAAGCCCGAACGTAAAGCCCATACTGACATTTGGTAAACCGTTAGCATATCCGATAGGACGGCGATCATAATCCGTGATTTTTCCATCGTTATCCAGATCTTTAAAAATCAAATCTCCCGGAAGCAAAGTACGGTTTCCCTGGCCATCGATATTGACAGGATAGTTATTGATTTCTTCCTGACTTTGAAACTGTCCGATGTTTTCAAAACCCAGCACATAACCCTGATAACGGTCCACTCCGGAAGTAAAATACTGATCGACGGAATTGAAAAACTGAGGATTGTATTGCTGAAGATTTTTACCGCGTGATAGCGAAAGATTACCGGAAATATTATACTTCACTTCTCTTACCTGTCCCGCATAACCCAGAGCAAAGTCATATCCAAAGCGTAAATCGCTGTTCAGGTTTTCCAACGGAAGAGAATAACCAACTTCACTTGGTAAAAGCACATTCGTTCTGGCAGCCGGAAGACCTGTCCGTTTACGTCTGAAATATTCGAGAGAACCGCTTAACTGGCCGTTGAAAAGACTAAAATCCGCCCCGATATTGGTCATGTGACTTTTCACCCAGCTTAATTCGGTAATCGGAACGCCCTTATTTCTTGAACCCAGAACCGGTTTTCCATCCAGGATAACTGTCCCTTCACGATATTTATAACCTTCCAGATATGCAAATTCATCCACAATAGGCAAATTAGCATCGTTCGGATTTCTGTCGTCTCCCAATACACCATAGGAACCTCTGAATTTCAAGTCGGTAAGCACCGAACCTTCCTTCAATAGTTTTTTCATAAACTCTTCCTGCGTAATTCTCCATCCGACCGATCCGCCCGGAAAGTACCCTACCCGTTTGTTTGGCGCAAACAGATACGATGCGTCTCTGCGTCCTGATAATTCAAGAAAATATTTATTGCCATAACTATAATTTAAACGGGCAAAATATCCTGCACGGGCACGATTAACCTCTGAATCATCGTAGCGGTCAGAGGTTTCAAAATACATGAGTCTTTGAACATTCGAACTTGGTACGGAGTGTATCCAGTTTCTCAGACTATTTTCCGTAAGCCTTTCCGTTCCAAGGATCACCGCAATAGTATTCTGTCCAAAGTTTTTTTCGTAGTTAAGCCTCGCCTGCGCAGTTGTTTTTATTTCTTTGACCTGCTCTCTTTCGCGCCATGGATTAATACTTCCACCTGTTCTGCTGTACGATTTCTTCTCAGGATCAAAGGTATAGGTATCATACGTGTACTCATGATTGTTGAGCAGTTTATCGGCAACATAGTAAGAATAAATACCATAAACGGAAAGACCAGGAACACCGGCAACCTGATATTCTCCGTCAAAATTGATTTGAATCTGACGCCAGTCACTTCTGAATTTGCCTGCGTAATTTTTATTAAGATATCCCCAGTTTGTTTCGTTGTGTTTTATATCGTTTAAAAAATCAGGGTTATCGTTCGCATAAGGCCTTTCCAGCGGTGTATTGCGAATGGTAGAAAATAAGGCGACCTCATAGTCGTCTCCACCAGGCACACCCGGATTCGTTGTCGTTTCAATACGGCCGTTGATGCTGCTTCCGATTTTCAGTCCGTTTGCTATCCTTGCGGTGATATTGGATTGAACGTTTGTCCGCTGGAACTGGTATTCTCTTCCCAAAACCGAGTTTTGAAATAAGTGAGTGCCTGATACATAATAGGTTATTTTGTCTGAACCTCCGGTAAAATTCAAATTATAGGTATTAATAGGCGCATTCTTTTTGATAACAAAATCTCTCCAGTTGAAACTCCGGTAATTATATTCAGTGCCTGCTTTGTAACGATCAAGTTCTGCCGGGGTTATTGCCGTTGAGCCGTTTCTGTTAATTTCCGCCTCCGCACGATACTGCATATACGCATACGAATTATCGACGCCTTCGAAGTATCTTGTCCAGCTTTGAAAGCCGAAATTAACGTCTGCATTAATTGTATTCCTTGCATTAAGCTTACCCTTCTTAGTCGTAACAACAACCACACCATTGGCAGCCCGAACTCCATAAATTGCTGCGGCAGCATCTTTAAGTACCGTGATACTTTCAATGTCGTTTGAAGCAATCTGGTTGAATTGTCCCTGATCTTGCTGCACACCGTCGATTACGAACAAAGGCCGGCCAAGATTCCGGATGTTAACATTTGCCGAAGCACCCGGCCTTGCATTGTCCATCCGGAACGAGACACCGGGAATTTTTCCAGCCAATGCCGAACTTACCGTGGAACCTGCTCTTACTCTTCCAAGCTCTTCGCTTGTAATCGCTGCAACAGAGCCTGTAATATTCGCTTTTTTCTGTGTGCCATAGCCCACCACGATCACATCGTTGAGTTGTGAAGCCTCTTCCTTCATGGAAATATCCAGTACCGTTCTCGCTCCAACCGGGATTTCCTGTGAAATATAACCAATGTAAGAAAAGATAACTATTGCGTCATCTTTCTCAATATCAATACTATACTTACCATTAACGTCCGTTGAAGTCCCTTTGGTTGTTCCTTTTAAAACCACATTGACTCCTGGCAAACCAGCTCCGGTAGTATCTTTAACAGTACCGGTCAATGTTCTTAAAACAGATGTTGCACTTGTTTTTAACTGTTCATGCTGTGTATCAGTACCCAAAGCTTTCACAGGCCGGATCACAATAAGGTCGTCAGTAACCGTGTAAGTTAATTGTAAAGGTTTGAGTAGTTGGTCCAGTACGGATGACAGTGCCGTATCCTGCACTTTTAAATTGACTTTTCTGTCGGATTGAATCACTTTGGAACTGAATACAAATTTGATGTTTGTACTTTTTTCCAATTGCAGCAAAACTTTTTTAATATCCTGATTATGAATATTCAACGTTATTTTTTGATTCAATTCGGACTGGATATTTGCCGGAGAAGCCCATAGCAGACTTACCGACAGAAATGCCAGAAAACAGGCAATAACCGCATTACGTATGAACGTGTGATGCAGGTTGTTCATTCTTAGCGTTTTTTTCATACTTTTGACAAGATTTGTTGTTTAGCATACTCAACAATCGTCCCCTATGTCCGTTGAAAAACGGATAACAAGTAATTCCACTTACTTTGGGGATTTCAGGGATCAGTCATGCTGAAACATGGCTGGCCCTTTTTACTTAAATCAGTAATTCTTTAGGTCATAGCGTATTAGTTTAAAAGTTGAAACAGAGATATTGCGTTTACTTTGATCGTTATTAATAGTATAATTGCTAATTATCTGACGTTAAAGCAATTGTTATCTGAGCTCCTGATATTTCATAGTGTGCATCCAGTGCATTGCATATTACTTCCAGTTTTCCCTTGAAAGGCTGTCCGGTTAATGTGGCATTTAAAGGAAATTTTCCGAGTTTTTCTTTGTCATATAAAATTTTAACCTGATAGGCTTTTTCCAGCGTTTCAAAGACCTCCGAAACCGGTGTTTCGTCAAATACAAATGCCTGTTTCGAAATATCTTCTCCACTTTCCACAATCATTACTTTTTCAACTGATCTGGTAAATGTTCCGGCATCCCGCGAAAACGCGACTTTTTCCTTTGGAGTTATAATAAAACCTTTTAGCGCTGTTGAATTTATATCTTCGACCGCTTTTTCATTATTGGTTAGAGAAAAAACAGATACCTTTCCTGTGCTTACAGCTACCTTTATTTCCGTGCCTTCTTCGGGTGCTTCAATCAGAAAACTTGTACCTAAAACCTTCGTCGCCATTCCAAAACTATAAACCAGAAACGGCCGGGCGGAGTCTTTTACAATTTCAAAAAAACCGGTTCCTTTCAGAATAACTTCTCTGTTTCCTTCACTGACTTTCGCGTTATAACGCAAACTGCTCGCCGGTTGTAAAACGACCGAACTCCCATCCGGCAACAAAACCATCATGGGCTTATCCGTCAAGTTATTTTTTTCGATCAGCTTCCCGTCACTTTCAGTCGCATATAATCCTGCCTCAGGAATCCGTATACTCTGATTGGTGTAATGCCAGTAACCAAAAGACGTCATCCCTGCAATAAGTGCCGTAGAAGCTGCAATACGTGCCCATTTCCATCCCGATACAACCCTTGCGGGCTCAGGCTCTGTTTCTTCCTCAACGACTTCTTCATCCTTGATATCTTCTTCACCGCGCAAATGCCGTTCTACTGCTTTCCACATTTTTTCACTTTGTTCGGAAGTTGGCTGGGATTTCCCGGTGTCTTCTCCCATGAAAATAATATAGCGACGTGCCGATTCGACGGTTTGCTTTTTCCGTGGGTTGTTCTGAAGAAACTGCCGCCAACGGATTTCATTCATTTCGTCGGGTTTTCTGACCCAGGCAATAAAGTCATCGTTTCGGATCAGTTCCGTGAGCGAGTATGGGTCATGCTTCATAGTCAATGGAATTCGGTCAATGGCTCTTTCAAATATAAAGAGTGACCAATTTTCAAAATGACCTCTTCAAAATGTAATTATTTTATAAAAAAGTTTTACAAAATAACTAACATACAGAAAATCAGGAGGGAAATAATAAAATTTTGAGGCGTTTGACGAAAGGAAGTAATTGCTTTATAAATAAGATTGCGGACCGATTTCTCATTAATACCCATAATATCGGCTATTTCTTCAACGCTGAAATCCTCAAAATACCGCAAGGTTATTACTTCAATCTGCCTTTCGGGAAGCTGTGAGAGCATTTCTCTTATCTTTCTTGCAATCATCGTACTGGATTCAGCCTGAATGAGCATCGTTTCGGAGTTCGAATAAGTCGATGGCATTGCCTGATCCGGGAGCATTGTCAGTTCTTCTGTAACAGGAAATTTATCCGTTGCCACATGAATTCTTCGGCGGAGTGCCCGGTATAAGTAAAACTTAACCGAGGTAACATTTTCTGTCAGGTTCGCACGCAAACGCCATATATCAATAAATACTTCCTGAACGGCGTCTTCCACGATGGCAGAATTCCCGGACAATTTGCTTCCATAGTTATATAAAGTACGGTGGTATCGTCCAAAAATGAGCGTGTAGGCCTGCTCATCTCCGTCGCGAATACCTAGCCAGAGTTCCTGGTCCGTAGGCTCCAAAATGAAGTTCTCAGAAGTGGTCAAAAATCTATCCGTTTGCTAAGAAAGCATAAAGCTAATTATATATACTTAAAATGCTATTTGGATACAGAAATAAAAAAGAAAATTATTGATTTGGGAGTTTTAAAAAATAGGAACTTGTGTTACATTCAAACCGTGAAGGATATTGGTTTTAATATAACGCGCATTAAAATCCGGTAAGTTTCGTGACAAAACTTACCGGATCCACCATTTCAGCAACTATAAAACAAGATCCCAGCCGTCGCGGTATTCTCTCTTCACAAACTGGTTTGCAAGATCATAATTTGTAACTTTCATATTCACCGGATCCCATTCCAGCTTTTTACGGCCGTTATACTTGTCCGCTGTTTTTAACGCTGTCGGATTGTCGCGTAACATCCAGCTTCGCAGTGCAAGATTTCCTATCAAGATACTTTCTGTGAAAGGGCCTGCATATTCGAATGGAGAACTGGTTTCACCTTTTCCGTATCCTGCAATGCAGGCATCAACCCAGTTGAGGTAGTGATCCTGATTAGGAACGCGCTTGATCTTTTGCGGGACTTTAAGGGTTTCATTTTTCTTCAATGGCAATAGTCTCGGATTCGCTCCATAACAGTCTGCCATCAGTTTGCCTTTTTTTCCAATAAAAAGAACGCCGCCATCCGAATTTCCAAATAATTCTCCGGGTTGCAGCTCCGCAGGCAGTTCGGGTAAAATTCCGCCGTCATACCAGCTTACCTTGATATTTCCTTTCCCATCATTCCTCGGATAGTCAAGATGAATGGATGTTGAAAAAGGTGTCCAATCCGGATTGTTATCTTTTTCTCTCAATGTGAACGTCCAGGTATTAGCAACGCTGCATTCTACTGAAACCGGATATAAGATAGGCAAAATCCTGTAAACCGGATCCATGATGTGACAAGCCATATCACCCAAAGCGCCTGTGCCATAAGGCCACCACCCACGCCAGTTCCAGGGAAGATAAGCCTGATTGTAGCCCACTTTTGGCGAAGGACCAAGCCACAGATCAAAATCCAGTTCCTTCGGTATCGGATCCACATTATCTGTTGGCACTGCCTGCGGCCAAACGGGTCTGTTGGTCCAGCAAATCACCTTGTCCACCTTGCCGATAACTCCGGAATCATAAATTTCTTTCATCCTGCGTACACCATCTCCCGAGCCACCCTGATTTCCCATCTGGGTTATTACCTTATATTTTTTTGCAGCCTGCCCCAGTATCCTTGCTTCATAGATATCGTGGGTTAAGGGTTTTTGTGTGTATACGTGTTTTCCCAACTGCATTGCAGCTAGAGTTGCAACGGCATGTGTGTTATCAGGTGTGGAAATTGAAACTGCATCGATACTTTTATTTTCTTTTGCCAGCATTTCCCGAAAATCCTTGTAATACTTTGCATTGGGGTAATTCGTTCTGGAAGTAACGGCCTGCCGGTCATCAACGTCACAAAGCGCGACGATGTTTACATTCGGACTCTTCGCAAAACTTGCCAGATCACTCTTTCCCTTTCCGCCTACACCGATGCCTGCGATATTCAGCTTATCACTTGGCGCGACAAAACCCTTTCCCAATACGTGCCTTGGAACAATAAAAAAGGCAGAAGCTGCCAGAGAAGAGGTCTTAATAAATTCCCGTCGCGAGGAACCCTCATGCGTATTTTGCTGATCTTCTATCATATGAAAAAGTAACGTTTGGTTAAGGAAAATGCAATGACCTTATTTATACGCCGATTCACACGAATAGTACTATTTCCTTTTGATTTTATAACAAAATAAAAAAGCGCAGAACCATTGACTGATTCTGCGCTTATAAAATGTTCTCCTGCTATTTTATAACCCTTTCAACACATGGATCAGCGACTGAACTTGTTCCAGAGAAGTTGCCGGGAAGTTGGCAATACGCAGCTGCGAAGCTTTATACTTTCCATATCCGCTTCCGATAACCATTCCTTTTTCTTTCACGGCTTTGATAATATCAGCCGAAGGAGCTTCTGTATTGGCAACGACTACGGTTTGAGAACGGTATTTTTTCTCATTTACAAAAGGAGAAAATCCGCTTGTACTTTCGATAAACTTGTAGATCAAATCCGCTTTTTGTTCCGTTTCCTTACGTATGGTTTTTACACCTATTCTGTTGAAATCCTCTGCAACTTTTCCCAGAAGATAAATGCCCATCACGTTTGGCGTCGCTGGCGTTTCGTTATTCAATGCATTTTTCCAAAGCGTTGGCAGGTCATTATGCGCACCGATTGAATATTGATTACGGATATATTCTGCTTTCTGAAGACATTTCTCATTTACGATCCATACACCCAGACCGGCTGGTAAACCGAATGCTTTTTGAACTGAGAAAAACGCAGTATCGATCAAACTATAATCGAGTTCCGGATACGGTGCAGACGACACAATGTCCACAGCAATAAGTTTATCCGGATATTTTTGTTTCAGTTTATGAATTTCAGAAACCGGCATTTGAACCCCTGAACTGGTTTCATTGTGCGTTGTACAAATCAATTCTGCATATTCAGGCACAATAACCTCCGAAGCACTGAATCCTTCGCCCATCGGTTTTTCCTGCAAGTGCGCATATTTGCACAAGCCCTGCGAATAATCATGAAACTTTTTGGAAAAAGAGCCATTTACCAAATGGAAACTTTCAAGCTCCACGCAGCTAAATAAAATACGTTCCCAGGCTTCGGAAGCCGATCCAAGAAAAAGAATAGCATGCGATTCAGGAACATTCAAAAGTGTACGAACCTGCTGAACCGTAAACTTGTGCAAGTCGCGATACTGCTGGCTGCGATGCGAAACAGAACCCAACTGCTCGCTTACAAAAGTCTGTAAATGCTTTTCAAAAGTCGGATAAAGTTGAGCAGGACCTGGTGTGAAAAATGTTAATGGCATCTTTGTATGGCTAGAAGTTGGGTGTAATAAAATCTTGCAGGACTGAAGTTATCGAGAAATCGTCAATTGGTGGTCAGGAAATAGTCATTTATCGCTGATGCCTGACTATTTCCTGATCAAAAATGACAATCCGTGTCATTTCCCTAGTACAACATTCTGAAACGAATGGTACCTTCTACTTCTTTTACTTCCTGAATAAATTCCTCAGTATAACCTTTTGCGATATCGACGATTACGTAACCGATTTTTTCGCTTGTTTTCAGATACTGACCTGTGATATTGATGTTATTTTTTGCGAAAATGTTATTCAGTTTCGCAAGCACACCGGGCACGTTCGCGTGAATGTGAAGCAAACGGTGAGAGTCTTTCAGTTTTGGTAATTGTACCTCAGGGAAGTTAACGCTTCCATAAGAGCTACCGTTGTTCATAAATTCCAACAATTTGGAAGGAACGAAATGACCTATATTTTCCTGGGCTTCTTCTGTACTTCCACCAATGTGCGGGCTAAGGATTACGTTAGGCAAACCGCGCAATGCGCTTTCAAAAGATTCGTCGTTTGTCTTTGGCTCTTTCGGGAAAACGTCAACACTTGCACCGGCTACTTTTCCGCTTTTAACGGCATCAGCCAGGGCTTCGATATCGACAACGTGCCCACGGGAAAGATTCATGAAAATGACACCATCTTTCATCAGATCAAATTCACGTTTTCCAATCAGGTTTGTATTTTCCTTACGGCCATCCACATGCATACTGATCACATCGGCGATCGACAAAAGTTCTTCCAAAGAATTAACCTTGCGTGCATTTCCTAGTGAAAGTTTTTCGATACCATCATAGAAATATACTTCCATACCCAACGCCTCAGCTACAACAGAAAGCTGGGTTCCGATACTTCCATAACCTACCATACCTAATTTTTTACCGCGGACTTCAAAACTTCCGTTCGCAGATTTATCCCAGATCCCCTGGTGCATCTGATTGCTTTTCGTAACAATGTTACGGATCAGCACGATCATTTCACCAATGGCAAGTTCTACAACCGAACGCGTATTGCTGTAAGGCGCATTGAAAACAGCGATTCCGCGTTCCGCAGCCGCTTCCAGGTCAATCTGGTTTGTTCCGATACAGAAAGCACCAATCGCCATCAGACGATTTGCATTTTCAAGAACACGTTTTGTAATGTTGGTTTTTGAACGGATACCTATAATAGACACGTCCTTGATACGCTCGCAAAGTTCATCTTCGTCAAGCGCGCCTTTAACAAATTCCACATTAAAACCCTGCTCTTCAAAAGCACGCAAAGCTACCGGGTGAACATTTTCCAATAGAAGAACCTTGATCCTGCTTTTCGGATATGACTGGCTTCTGCTTAATTTATTATCATATAAGAAATCGTCGAAAGACGTAGCAATATGGTCTGCCACGGCTACTACTTTCGGACGCTCAATATTTTCTGTAAAGGCATAGAAACGACTCGCAAAGCCCGCTTCTTTTATTTGGTAATCGGTATATCCGTCGCCAATGGCAAATACTTCGCCTTCCAGTTTAAGAGAAGAAAGCAATTTAATTTTTCCTCCGTCGGTCGATAACACATTTTCTTCATCGATACCAATGATATTCCCCTCTTCATCAAAACGGAATTCATTCGCATAAACATGATCAGCGCGAAGACCAAATTCAGTTACAACAGGAACTATGAATTCTTTAAATCCGCTGGAAACGATAAAAATATAGTCTGCATTCTCAGTTAAAAACTGTTTGTTGCGTTTAAAAGAATCTGAAACCTTCGTTTTCAAGAAAGAAATCAATTCTTGAATGTTGGCACGATTAGCTTTCAAAAGATCAATACGCTGGCGAAGTCCTTCCGAAAAAGACATCTCACCATTCATTCCCTTATTCGTCAGGTCAACTATTTCCTGAACAATTTTTTCGCGTTGCGGATGCCCGGTCAAAGCAATGGCAGCCAGTTCGTCCAGCCCTTCTACTTTCGTAAATGTGCTGTCGAAATCGATAATGATATGCGGGGGATTGAGTGTTAATGTCGGCATGAAGCGGGAGATAACTGAATAAGTATCAATTTAAAATGTAAACGTTTTCGACGGTATATTTTGGTTGAATTCCCAATTTTTGCACAAAATTACGAATCTGTTTTCTATGACCCTAAAAAAATGTTGATCTGACGCTTTTTAATATTTTTTACTAAGCATAAAATCAGCTTTTGAACGCTAAAAAGAACTGCAAATATCGGCATAAAAACTTTCAAAGTGGCTATGAATCAGCCACTTTATTCATTTGTAAAGAAATCATATGCAGACAATCTGAGAACACAATTTTCTATGCAAGAAATTCCAAGGCGCGCGATTCTGACCAATAAATTCCGTCAGAAAATACCGCAGGGCGAAAGCCGCAATGGCCGCCGGAATCTGTAATTTCCAGAAACACATTATTCAGTTTGGCAATAAGCTCAATTGGCAAACTTTTCGATGGGACAATAGGGTCATTCGCCGCATTTATTATTAATGTCGGTATGGTGATATTTTTTACAAAAAACATGGAGCTACACGATTCATAATAATGCTCTGCACTATTAAATCCGTGCAGAGGAGCCGTGAAAATATGATCAAATTCGTATAAGGTACTGACATGCCGGAAATCGGATGCTTTGATGTGATCCGGAAAATGGAGTGATTTTTCATCAACCTTCGGTTTCAGGGTTTTAAGAAATCTGGACTGGTATATCCGGTTTTGCGGTTTTATAATCGAAAGGCTGCACGCTTTCAAATCCATTGGAACGCTGAAAACGACCGATTTTTGTACTCGCTTATCCAGACCTATTCCCTGTTCTCCCAGATATTTGAGTGTTAGATTTCCTCCCAGGCTAAATCCGATCAACTGAATATTTGTATATCCTATATATATAGCATGCCTTATTACCGCATCAAGATCTTCGGTTGCACCGCTATGATAAAATCTCGAAGTTTTATTCATTTCTCCGCTGCAACTTCGGAAATTCCAGGCAAGACAATCGTAACCCTGCGCATTCATGGCGCGCACCATTCCCAAAATATATTGTCGGGAGCTATCACCTTCCAGTCCGTGCGAGAGAATGACCAACTTGTTTTTTCCCTTTATTACATCCGATTGATTACCGGCAAAGGCCCAGTCGAGATCTAAAAAGTCATTGTCAGCCGTGACAATTCTTTCACGTTGATACTTAATCTCTTTAATTATTCTGAAAAGTGCCGGGTATATGGTTTGCAAGTGGCCATTGGGTAGCCAGAACGGAGGATTATGAGAATTACTTTTTATAATTGGCATGCACTTGACAGATAACACATTATAAAAACAAAGAAACGATAGAAATGTTTACATCAATAAAAAAAATATTTGCATCTCTTAAAACAAAACCAAAAGCGCCTTTGAATAACCGTACAGGCCACTTTTCAGTACACTACTTATTCCATAGACAATAATTAATTTTTACTTTTTCTAAATAAAAAAGATTTTTTTTCTTGCATATCCAAAAGACGTTCGTATATTTGGTCTTCAAAATATATAAGAACAATACTAATGGCAGAAGGTACAGTAAAATTTTTCAATGATTCCAAAGGATTTGGTTTCATTTCTCCATCTAATG
>Ga0247817_10000308_pt1 | contig 29436 bp, 25 predicted proteins | sample UWRJL212509R1_FD_178010 | JGI IMG/M metagenome (GOLD analysis project Ga0247817, IMG submission 178010) | Plant litter microbial communities from Arlington Agricultural Research Station in Wisconsin, United States - UWRJ-L212-509R-1 | ecosystem: Environmental > Terrestrial > Plant litter >...
AGTGAGGCGACCTCGGGGCCGCCATCGCGGGCAAGCCCGGCTCCCACATTTGACCGCGTTTGCCTGGACAACCCAGTCAACTGTGGGAGCCGGGCTTGCCCGCGATGGGGCCCTCAAATCCTGCAAAAAAATATCAGGCCTGCTGCCGTGTTGCCGCCAACACAATCTCCCGAATGCACACATTCTGCGGCGCATCCGTCCCATCAACGATTAATAGCGGCGCAGGCGTTGGAGTTGCCGATGATGCGCGGGTTGCATGAGTATTTTCAGAGTAATCGGCCGATGGTGACTGAGGTGGCATAGATCAAAAGATCGCAGCCTCGTTTCACTCGACAGCTCCTACGGGATGACATTTCAATGTAGGAGCTGTCGAGTGAAACGAGGCTGCGATCTTTTGATCTTATTCAAGCATCTTGCCCAGCAACCAACTCCCCGCCGGCCCTGGCGGATGCAGGCGTGACCACAGCGCATCGACAAACACCGGTTTCGGCCAGCCGCGCACCTTCAGCTCCACCAACGCCCCGGCGTCGAAACGACCCACCAGCCAACGGGGCAAAGGCGCCCAGCCGAATCCGCCCTGAGCCATTTCCAGCAGCATCAGGTAACTTGGCGCCGACCAGACGCGGCCTTTCGCACGGCTTTCATACGGATTGACGATCGTCGCCAGTCGCAGTTCGCGGTGCTGCTGCAACACCTCTTGATCGATATGGCTCAGCGTCGCCAACGGGTGCGTGCGGGAAACGAACAGCGCAATCTCCGTGCGTTCTTCGACGGTCGAGCTGACCAGATCCGGCGGATAACTTTCCTGCATCTCGGCAAACGCGACATGCGCCCGACCTCGTTGTATCAACGCCACCAGATCGTCGCATTCGGCAATCAGGCATTCGAGCTCCAGGTCGGGATAGCGCTGCTCGAAAGCACTCAGGGCCGCTTCGAATCGGTCGGACTGGTAGGTATCGGAAATCGCCACCGTGAGCTTGGCTTCGACGCCTTGGGACAGTTGGCTGGCAGACATTTCCAGACGGCTGGTGGCAGCCAGAATGTCCTCGGCCCGCTGCAGCATGACGTGCCCGGCTGGCGTCAAGGTGGGCTTGCGGCTGCTGCGGTCAAACAGGATCAGGTTCAGATCGATTTCCAGACTGGCCACGGCGGCGCTGATGGTCGACTGACTGCGACCCAGCTTGCGGGCCGCGGCAGAAAAAGAACCTTGGGTGGCTGCCTGGACGAACGCGAGCAGCACTTCGTGAGAGGCCATGAACTATCGCCTTGATCGATGGTTATTGATTATGAAGTATCGGGGTAGTGCCGGATCATGTAAACCACAGTCACTCAGAGGAGTCTGGTCATGAGCACCAACAAATCCATCACTGAACGTATCTTGCAGGCCGTGGGCTTCGAAACACTGGCCATCCTGATCTGTACCCCGCTGCTGGCGTGGATCATGGACAAACCGATGCTGGAAATGGGCGTCGTCACCATCATCATCGCAGCGCTGGCGCTGGCCTGGAACGTGATCTTCAACGGCCTGTTCGATCGTTTGTTGAAACGCCTGAACATTGTGCATAACGCCTGGGTCCGCGTGGTGCATGCGCTGCTGTTCGAAGGCGGCCTGGTGGCGATGGGCGTGCCGTTGATTGCCTGGTGGCTGAACGTCAGTCTGTGGCAGGCGTTTGTGCTGGACATCGGTGTGCTGCTGTTTTTCCTGCCATACACCTACGTTTATCACTGGACGTATGACGTGGTGCGTGAGCGGGTGGTGATGCGCCGGGTCTGCGAGGCATAACACAAAACCGAACGCCACCGAACCGCTGGATAGCATCACACCGAGAAAGTTGAAGAAGCCGGACCAGGCGACTGCGAAATTCGGCGGCACCGAGTGAGTGCAGCCGGATCAGATGGACGGGGTGCGGTTCAATAATCCTGGCGCTTGCGGAACGCCCAGCGCCCCGCAATGACGGTGAACGTGACCACCAGTGCCACTAGAATCCAGAACCCTTCCGGATCCCCCGATAGCGGCACCCCGCCGACGTTCATGCCGAAGAAACCGGCGATGATGTTGATCGGCAGCGCCAGCACCGTCACCACGGTCAGCGTGAACAGCGTGCGGTTGCTTTGCTCGTTGAGGTTGGCGGCGATTTCTTCCTGCAACAACTTGATCCGTTCGCCCAGGGCGGTGAGGTCATTGATGATCAGCGCGAACTCCTCGGTGGACTTGCGCAACTCCTTCACGTCCTCCTTCTGCAGCCATTGCGGCGGACGGTTAAGCAGCCTCAACAACGAGCCCGGCTCCAGCGCCAGCAGTCGTTGCAAACGAACCAGCACCCGCCGGTTGGCCCCCAGTTCGGCGCGGTTGGTGGACAGCCGCGAGGAGAGCAACTCGTCTTCGATCTGGTCGACGCTCTGGCTGGTCCTGCGCACGATCTGCGTCAGGACTTCACCCTGGTCGCGCAGCAAGTGCACGAGCAATTCCAGCGGGGAGCGAAAACGTTCGCCGGCCTTCACCGACGTACGCAGCTTATCCACCGAGTGCAAGGGTTGCAGGCGCGCGCTGATGATCAGCCGGCTGCGAGCGCACACCCACAGGGTCGATACGTCCGAAGACACCATGCTGCTGAGGTTGAACACCACGTCGTTGACCACCGCCAGCAAGGCGGAATCGACATGTTCGATGCGCGTCGAACGGGAGCCTTCATGCAGCGCTTCGAAAAACTCATCGGGTAATCCCAGGTGACTTTTCATCCAGCGCTCACACGCAGCGTGCGCGAGGTTCAGGTGCAGCCAGAGAAAGTCGTCGTTGTTTTCCGGTTGCTTCAGGCACTGCAACGCCATGGCCGAATCGATCTCCCGGCCACGCTCACCGGGGCGAAAACTGAAACCGTAGAGCAAGCCGAACAGGTCCGGATCACGATGACTTTGATCGATGCTGTGGTTCATGAGTTCTCGCTGCGCGAAGGCGGTTGTTGCGGGTTTTACAGGTTCACTTGAGCCGCATCATCGCAAGGACTTCTGACCGTTTTGTGACAGTTCGATGTCGCTGATTATTCGTATCTGCCGGTGGTCGAAAGCATTAAAGAAAGGCTCTGGCACGCCGATGACGGTGATGCTGAATATCGCGATGTGGTCGTGGACCAGCGTCGCCGACAGGGAGGTCCGGACATCTTGCACGCCTGCCGGGCGTGTCTTATCCCTGTCATGAGATTCCCCTCGATGTTTTTGCAAAAATCCCTGAGAGCACAAATCCTTGCCTTGTTGATCGGGAGCTTGCTGGCGATGTTGCTGATCGCCCTGGCCTGCTTCCACTTTCTGTCCAGTGGCGTGCAGAGCTATGCAAACCTGATCGAAGGACCTTTGCACACCTCGCAGTTGATCGATGAAGCCAACCTGCAATTTAAGGTGCAGGTTCAGGAATGGAAAAACGTCCTGCTGCGCGGTAAGCAGCCCGCCGATCTGGACAAGTACTGGAAGCAGTTCGAAGACCGTCAGCGCGATGTTCAAAACATCCTCGGTGAACTGGCCGGGCAGAAAGGTATCGAGCCACCACTCAAGACGCGCATCGAACGCCTGCGCGATGAGCATCGCCTGTTGGGCACGGCGTATCAGAAGGGGCGTGATGCCTATGTGGCCGCGGGTGCTGATCCCGCGGCCGGCGACGCAGCTGTCAAAGGTGTCGACCGTGCGGCCAGCGAGCAGATGAGCGAACTGGTCGGCGAGTTGCGCAAGCAGGGCGCCGAGCAGTCGACGGTGATCAGCGCCAGTGCCGATCGCACGGTGTTGCTGGGGATCGTCGTGATGTTAGCGTCGGGTCTGTTGATTGGTCTGTTGAGTCTGTGGCTGGTCAATCGCAACCTGGTCGAACCGATCCGCAAACTGATCGAGTACGTGGCGCAACTCAGCCAGGGTCGTTTTGCCGAGCGTGTGGCCAATACCCGTCAGGATGAGTTGGGCAAGCTGGCCGTCGCGGCCAACTTGCTGCGCGATTTCCTCGCTGACACGTTCACTCGCTTGCAGCGCAGCGCCTCGGATCTGGACAGTGCGAGCGGCGAGTTGAAGTCCATCGCCAGCCTCATGGCCAGCGGCACCAATGAGCAGTTCAACCGCACCGATCAGGTTGCCACGGCCATGAACGAAATGTCCGCCACCGCGCAGGAAGTCGCCCGTCATGCGGCCGATGCGGCGCGCGCCGCCGATGATGCCGACCAGTCAGCGCAGCAGGGCGAAAAAGTCATGCAGGGCACCATTCATACCATCACCCGGATGCGCGGCGAAATCGCCAGCACTGCCACGGTCATCCGTCAGCTGGAAACCGACAGTGGACGTATTGGCAAGGTGCTGGAGGTGATTCGCGGTATCGCCGAACAGACCAACCTGCTGGCGCTTAACGCTGCCATCGAAGCGGCCCGTGCCGGTGAAGCCGGGCGCGGCTTTGCCGTGGTGGCCGATGAAGTTCGCAGCCTGGCCCAGCGCACGGCGGCGTCGATCATCGAGATCAACCAGATTATCCAGACCGTGCAAACCGGTGCAGTGGACGCGGCCCAGGCGATTGAAAGCGGTCAGTCGCGCAGTGAAGAAAGCGTCGAGCAAGTGACCCAGGCGGGGGCGATGCTCGAGCGCATCACCCACGCGGTTGAAGCGATTCGCGACATGAATCGTCAGATCGCCACGGCTGCCGAAGAGCAGACGTCAGTGGCCGAAGACATTTCGCGCAACCTCACGGAAATCACCAGCATCGCCAGCACCAACCTGGATAACGTGCAGCGCACTGAGGCGGCCAGCCACAATCTGCACGGGTTGTCGGGCCAGCTGAATGAAGTGACGGCCCGCCTGAGCGCTTGATTGCAGGGTTGGTTGGGGCGTCGGCTTGATCAAATCGCGGATGTAAAAAAGCCGCACGATCCGGAGATCGTGCGGCTTTTTTTTCGGTGTTTAATCAGTCGTCTTTTTTGTTCTTCAGGACTTCGCCGGTGGCGGCGTTCAAGTCCACGTCCCACTCAACGCCTTGGGCGTCACGCAGTTCAACTTCGTATTCATAACCGTTGAAGTGGTTGTCCAGGTCGCTGTCGGTAATCGTGGCACCCGGGTGCAGCTTCAGTACGACCTTGTTCAGTTCTTCCAGCGGCTTGATCTTGCCGTCTTTGACCAGTTGAGGGATCTGATCGACCGGCACATCAGCCTGGGCCAGGCCAGCGGTGAGGGTCAGGGCAGCAGCTGTGAACAAAGCAGTCAAAGTTTTCATGAGGTTCTTTCCTTGGATGAGCTGTTTAAGTGGGATCAGATTAACTGTGGCAACTTAATTCAGGCTTAATTCTATTGAGCCGGCAAAAAAGCATCGCGGGCAAGCCTTGCTCCTACAGGTCTTGCTCCAATCCTGGGTAAAAAGATCTGTAGGAGCAAAGCTTGCTCGCGATAGGACCGACTCGTTCTTCAATCAATACCCGTTGTTGCGCAGCAACTGAGCAACACTCGCCGCCGCCGGGCGCTTATAGAACTTCAGCAGTTCGCTGGCGCGGTTGGTGAAGATGCCGTCTACACCGGCATCCATGACCTTCTGATAATCCACAGCATCGTCGACCGTATAGGCATGCACCAGCAGACCTTGGTCGTGGGTGTACTGATTCATCCAAGGTTGCACCAGGTCCGAATAGCTCTGATCACCGCCCTTGGTCAGCGCCGTAGAAGGCCCTGTGCCGATGGCGCCTTGAGCCTTGGCGTATTCGACCCATTGCTGGAATTCGGCTTTGCTCTTTGGTTCCTGTTTCGCGTAGTACGTGGCTTTGTCCTTGTCGCCGGACTGCGCGAACGTCACGCTGGATTTAGGCTCGATACTGCCTGGGCCGACCCACAACAGCAGGATCTTCGGCACTTGTGGCATTTCCTTTTCGAGCAGTTCAAGGCTGCTCTTCTCAAAGGTTTGCAGCACAACCTTGCCTTTACCCTGGCCGACCGCCAGTTCGCTTTTCGCCAGTTTCGAACCGGTCGGGCTCAACCAGCCGCGGTCCTGAAGTTTTTCCTTGAGGTCGCGTTCGAGGCCGGGAAACTGTTTTGGCTCTTTGGTTTCGATGTACAGCCCGGGCTTATGCAGCGGGTTGCCTTGAGCGATGTCGATGATTTCGTCGAGCGTCAGGATTTTCAGGCCGACGAAGGACGGGCGCGCGCGGTCCGGGTAAGCGGTGTTGAACCAGCTGCCGGCGTCGAGGGTTTTCAGTTCGGCGAGGGTGAACGCGTTGGCCGGGCTGTCCTTGCGCTCAGGGAATTTGGTGGCGACGTCAGTGGTGCGTTGCAGGTTGTCATCGTGCAGGGCAAACAACACCCCATCCTTGCTGCGCTGCAAATCCATTTCCAGATAGTCAGCCCCCAGATCGCGGGCCAGTTTGTAGGCCGCCGCGGTGGATTCCGGCGCATCAAAGGAGGCGCCGCGGTGCGCGATCACCGCTGGGTGCGGGATGCCCGCGCGGGTTGCCAACGCCGTGGGGCTTGGCTCGCTGGCAGCCTGTGCCTGGCCGAGGCCGAGCAGCACACTCAGCAGCAGGGCGCTTTTGGTGAAGGTGACAGGCATGGTCGAGGTCCTTTCGCAAAGATTCAAAGACGTCCCTTTTAACAACTGAGGACTTTGAGCGCTATCGCCAGACCGACATAAACCTGTTTAAAGCAGATATTTTCAGCACGTTTGTGCGGTTCTTTGCAGTACTCTTGCCCCTGGCGTTTCCCCGGCAGAGGGAAATCCGTTCGCTTGCCCTGCGTGTAAACCATCGATCACCGGTCCTTTTCGACCTTTTGTGAGGTTTATCATGCGCATCACTTCCCAGCTCATCTGCCAGGCCGCCGACCAACTCAAAGGCTTCGTCGGCCTCAATCGCAAAACCGGTCAGTACATCGTGCGTTTCAGCGAAGATTCCTTCGGGATGGACGTGGCGGACGACGGCATTATTCCCACCAGTGAATTCGTCTGGGCTGCTGATTCGGAGCAGGGCATGACACTTAAACGCGAGTTGATTCAGCTGTTGCTGGATCAGAATATCGATGACCGGATCAACATTACCGAACCGTTGCGGGTGTACATGAATCGGCAGGATGTGCCGGAGATTGCGGCCGTTCGGAGCCTTGTTCAGGGTTGAGATTTAAGGTGTCTTTGCTGGCCCCATCGCTGGCAAGCCAGCTCCCACAGGGTTTTTGCGTTGTTCACCGGTGTTGTGTTGGACACCAATCCCTGTGGGAGCTGGCTTGCCAGCGATGAGGCCCGCTCAGAAACCGCATCATTCACAGCTTGAGCGCATACGCCCGCCCAACCCTGCATCCCCTCATATGAGCTGGGGCAAGCGCCGAAGGTGCCGTGAGAGGCATCAGGCCTTGGGCTGATCCTTGAGCACAAAGTGCTGGTGCATTTCCGAGGTGAGGTTTTCGATGCGCTCGGTCAGCGACTTGGTCATTTCGGTCAGTCGGGTGTTCTGTTCGAGCAGTTCCAATAGTTGAGCAGAGTTCTGCGCGGCTTGTGCCTGACGTTCAGAGTTGGCCACGGCCAGTGCCTCGCGGTGCTGCGCATCAGCGTCCGACTGGGCTTTATCCCGCGCTGCCTGGCGGGTCTGAGCCAGCAGGATCAGCGGCGCGGCATAGGCCGATTGCAGGCTGAACGCGAGGTTCAGGAGGATGAATGGATACAGATCAAAATGCGCCACGCCGAACAGATTGAGGCACACCCACAACACGACGATCAGCGTTTGCGCGCCGAGAAAGGTCGGCGTACCGAAGAACCGGGCAAAGGCTTCGGCGCGCAAGGCAAACTTGTCGTTGCCAAAGGTCGGCGCCAAGTGATCGTGATGGCGGAGAAAACGCCGGTGATCGACGTGGGGGGCGGGCTGGGTTTCGGTCGGCGTGGTCATGATGCTCTCTGCGGGGCGGTGGGACTGAAGATCACTATAGCGCCCGCGCCAGTTTCATTCCGAAACACATTGTGATGTTTAATTTAGCGTTGGCGAAACCTTGACCCTGCCGCAGACATTGTCATTTATCGCAGCTCGTAACAGGCCAGAAACATATCCAGCGCAGCGTCCACGACCGTGTTTTGCATGTCGGATTCAAGGCCAGGCAGCCCCATGGAAATTTGCGGCCAGAACGCAAATGACTTGAGGATTCCCTGTATTTGCTGCGCGGCAAATGCCGGGTCGACCGGTTTCAACCGACCATCCGCCTGAGCTGCGCGAATCCACACCGTCAGGCCTTCTTCTCGCTCGCCCATGCGCGCGACCATGTTCTGCCCGCGTTCGGGGGAATGAATAGTCGCGGCGATGGCAACCCGTGCCAGGTCGAGAAAGTTTTCATCGCCGAGGGTTTGCAACTTCGCCATCAGCATCAGGCGCATCTGGCCGCGTAACGGCTGATCGGCGTGGTAGGACGTTTCCTTTTCCTCCGTCACCCGCGCCCACAACTGATTGAGGATTTCGGCGAACAATTCTTCCTTGCTCGGGAAGTGGTTGTACACCGTGCGCTTCGAAACGCCCGCCGTCGCAGCGATCTTGTCCATGCTGGTGATGTCGAAACCGTTGGCACGGAATTCGGCAATCGCCGCCAGGATGATGGCTTCACGTTTTCGGTCGGTCAGGCGTGTTGGAACTGTCATAAGTACGCTTCGGCAGAAGGGAGGAGAATTACACTCGGTAGTTTACTTGTGATCCACTTTGATGCAACCTTGAAACTACACTGTGCAGTGTAATGTTCTGTTAATGCTGCGCGGTCAAAAATAGAAACTTCGGCTAATGCGTGCATGCTTGGCCATTTACCGTTCCACCGAGAAGCACCGTATTGATTACGGTCATTCTGGAGTCATTCATTCATGGCCATTTCAAATTCCGAGGCGGACAACGCCCAACCCCCTGAATCTTCCCGACAGGTCGAAGGGCTTTTTCGAAACCATGCGCCGGTCAAACGCGAAGGCTTTCGTAAAACCTTGCGCATCATGTGGAACGTGATTTTCCACAAACCGCGCAACACTCGCCCGACCGCTGCCGTGCCGGTTGAAACCCTGACACGCGATGCGTTGATCGCTGCACCCAATCACAGCGTTTACCGACTGGGCCACTCCACCGTGCTGCTCAAACTGCGGGACAAATTCTGGATCACCGATCCGGTCTTCGCCGAACGCGCCTCGCCGGTCCAGTGGGCCGGGCCGAAACGCTTTCATCAGCCGCCCATCAGTCTTGATGAGTTGCCACCTATCGAAGCCGTGATCCTGTCCCACGATCACTATGACCACCTGGATTATCAGGCTGTGCTCAGGCTCGCGGACAAGACCAACTACTTCCTCGCGCCACTGGGTGTCGGCGATACCTTGATCAAGTGGGGCGTCGATGCGAACAAGGTGCGCCAATTGGACTGGTGGCAGAGCACCGAGGTGGCTGGCATTGAGTTCATCGCCACACCTTCGCAGCATTTTTCCGGCCGGGGTCTGTTCGATGGTAACAGCACGCTTTGGGCGTCGTGGGTGATGATCGAGGGTGATACGCGGATTTTCTTCAGCGGCGACAGCGGTTATTTCGACGGCTTCAAACGCATCGGTGAACAGTACGGCCCGTTCGACCTGACGCTGATGGAAACCGGGGCCTACAACGTCGACTGGCCGCACGTTCATATGCAACCCGAGCAGACCCTGCAGGCGCACATAGACCTGAAAGGGCGCTGGTTGTTGCCGATTCACAACGGGACTTTCGATTTGTCGATGCATGCCTGGTACGAACCGTTCGACCGCATTCTGGCGTTGGCGTGGGAGCGCAATGTGTCGATTACTACGCCGCAGATGGGCGCCGCATTCAACATCAAGTACCCGTCCCGTGGCGCAGCCTGGTGGTACGACGTAGAGCAGCAGGTGTATCAGAATCAGCAAAGCCTTGGATAAAGCGGCTACAGCGTAAAGGGAGCATTCATACGTGATCTGACGATCAGTGATGACACACATTCCTGGCGGCGTCGGTAGGCTGGAAAGCGAGTGAGCTTTTTCACTCGCCATCAGTCATCACAAGGATACCGTTCACATGGATGTAAACCTGAAAGGCCGCATGACGCGGCTCGCCGTCATTGTCCTGTTCTCAATCACTGGCGCAGCTCATGCGCAAACACCGGCACCCGAATCGAGGCTGGAATACCTGAGTGTCGATGAACTCGGCAAAAGAATGGAGCGTGGCCAGCTAACTGCTGTGAAAATCGTGCAGCACCTGCAACAGCGTATCGAGGCGCTGGATAAAAACGGGCCGGCAATCAATTCGATCGTCGAGCTCAACCCGGATGCGCTGGACATCGCCGCTTCACTGGACCAGGAGCGACAGCAGGGGCGCATTCGTGGCCCGCTGCATGGCATTCCGGTGCTGCTCAAGGACAACATCGACACCTCCGACCAGATGCAGACCAGTGCCGGGTCTTTGGCCATGGTCGGGCAACCCGCCGCGCAGGATGCTTTTGTCGTACAACGTCTCAGGGCTGAGGGAGCGGTCATCCTGGGGAAAACCAATCTCAGCGAGTGGGCCAATTTCCGCGATCCCGAAATTCCTCCAGGCTGGAGCGGACGTGGTGGACAGACCAAAAATCCTCATGTGCTGAGTGTCACACCCTGTGGCTCAAGCTCAGGCTCCGGTGCGGCAGTGGCTGCAGGTTTTGCACCGTTAACCGTTGGAACCGAAACCTCTGGCTCGATCATCTGCCCGGCCTCCCTCAATGGCGTGGTAGGCCTCAAACCCACGACAGGGTTGTTGAGTCGCAGTGGCATCGTTCCTTTAGCGCCCAAACTCGACACACCTGGGCCGATGACACGAACCGTCAGGGACGCTGCATTGCTACTGAACGCCATGGCGGGCAGTGACGACGCCGATCCGGTCAAACAACCTCAAGCCCTGGAAGGGATGGATTACACGGCACTGCTGCAGGCAGACTCACTGGTTGCGCGACGGATCGGCTATCCGGTCAAGTTCGACGCCAGCGGTCAAGCCATGGAAGACGATCCGCAGTTTTCCCAAGCTTTGGAAGTCATGCAGGCCGCAGGAGCCACGTTGATTCCGGTCGAGTTCAAAGATCCTGATTCGCCAGGAGTAGAAGAGGCCATGTCGATGAGCTTCAAAAAATACGTTCCGAAATACCTTGCGACCCGAACCGGTCTTGCGGTCGATAGCGTAGAAGAAATTGTGCGCTTCACCGAAAACGCTCCCGGCACAGAGGGGCATGGACACGCCTTCTTGAAGCAGGTCGAAAACCTTGTTTTTGACGAGCGTACCTACAAAGAGTTGTGGCAGAACATTCAACGGGAAAACGCAGCGGTCATCGATGAATTGCTGGCAACGCATCAACTGGATGCCGTGGTCATGGACGTCGGTTCACCGGGGTTGAACGTCATATCCCTGGCTGGATATCCCGGCATCATGATGCCTTCCGGCATTGCAGAAAACGGGGTGCCAACGTCGGTATTCTTCTTCGGAACACGGTGGAGCGAAGCCACGCTGTTGGCATTGGCTTATGGCTATGAACAAGCGTCCCATGCGCGGCAAGTGCCTCAATTCAAACCGTAGTTACTGACTTACTCAATCAGGTTTTTAGCGCTAACGCAGATCCCGCGTTGGCGCTAAGTCCCTTCACTCCACCATCGCATAATCCGCCCGCCCAACTGGATTGGGCGTAGACCCTCGCACGTTCATCCCTCTACCCGGCGCAAACCCTGGGAAGAACGCGAGGCCTTCGGATTCCAGCCGATAAGCCAACGCCAACCGAGTGACATCCAGCACGGTTTGCTCATTCTCGAATCGCTGAATGGCCTCTACCGACACTCCGGATTCGCGGGACAACTCTTCGATACTCCAACCCAGCATTGCCCGGGCTTGGGCACAGTGGGCGGGGGTGAATTGAAAAAGGGCGATGCGTTCGAGGGTGATTTTGATCGCGTGAGAGGCCATGGTGTTCTCCGGGCTCGAGAGTGCTGGTTTTAAATGTACTGTGTTTTTGTACAGTTGTTTTGCGCCCGGATCAAATTGATTTTTTCGATTTTCCTATTTCGTCCCGTTCAACCAGACGGACGGCGCCTGTCCCAGGACGCGGCGGAACATCGTTGAGAACGCCGCGGGGCTGTCGTAACCGAAGTCCAGTGCAATCCGCGTTACGGGTTCACCTTCCGCCAACCGCGCCAGCGCTAACACCACGCAGGCGCGCTGTCGCCACTGACTGAAACTCAAGCCGGTCTGATGGCGAAAAAGACGATTGAACGTGCGCAGACTGATATGCAAATGATCAGCCCATTGCTGCGGCGACTGGTGTGCATCGGGATGCTGTACGAAACCTTGGCACAACCCGAGGAGCCGGGCGTCCACAGGCAACGGAATGTGCAGCGGTAAATGAGTACTGCGTGCCAGTTCGTGCAGCAGCAAATCGATCAGCACTCCATCGCGCCCGGCCTCGTCGTACGCCAAGGGAATCTCCACGGCCTCCATCAGTAAATGCCGCATCAACGGCGAAACATTGATCACCTGACAACGACTCCCCAGGTCGACAGTCCCCGGTTCGACGTAAAGGCTGCGGGTGCTCACCCCTAACATCACCACTTCGTGGGCTATGCCCGCTGGTATCCACACCGCACGCTGCGGTGGCACGACCCAGTTGCCGTCGTGCGTACCCACCTGCATCACCCCGGTTGCCCCATACAACAGTTGTGCGCGCCGGTGCGTATGACGGGGTAACAGATGCCCGTAGGAATAATCCGAACCGGTCGCTACCACGGGTCGCGGCGTGTCATCCAGCAGATCAATTGAAACGTTGCGCATTGAGACATCCGTCGATTGGCGTAAACGCGAACATTATTGGCTGGCTTGCTGAAGTGAGCCAGCGCCGGTCGGTTTATCGTCGTCCCCCTCAACCAGCGGACGACACGCGATGTTCTATTTACTGCTGACACTTTTCGGCTGCATGACGGGCGCTACCGCTGTGCTGTTTGGCTTTGGCGGCGGCTTCGTGGTCGTGCCATTGCTGTACCGCATGCTTATGACCAGCAACGGTGCAGACGACTCCATCGGCCAATCGGCGATGCATATTGCTGTCGCTACCTCGACCTGCGTCATGATCGTCAACGCACTGCTTGCCACCGCGAAACACCGTCGCGCCGGCAATCTGATCCGAGATTACTTGTGGCCGTTGGGCGGGTACATCGGAGTGGGTGCAGTCGTTGGCGCGGTCGCGGCGATGTGGGTGAGTGGCGAGGTGATTCGCTATGCCTTCATCGCCTATCTGGGCGTAACCATTCTGGATTGCCTGCTCAGACGTGGATTTCTTACGCAAACCGATAACGAAATCCCACGTCGATTGGGGACGACGGAAGTTTCTGGTGGAGGTGTAGGCATCGGCGCAATTGCTACGTTTCTTGGCGTAGGCGGTAGCGTCATGACTGTGCCGTTATTGCGGCGGTGTGGGTTGAGCATGAGCCAGGCGACGTCCATGGCGAATCCGCTGAGCCTGCCCGTGGCGGTGGCCGGAACAGTAACTTACATGGCGATGGCGGGGTACACCGAGTTTGATCTGGGGGCGTGGTTCATCGGATACGTGGATCTGCTGGCGTTTGCGGTTTTGACGATGGGGTCGATGTTGGGCATTCGACTGGCTACGCCCTGGATCGGTCGGATTCCGGATCGGGTGCATGCTCGGGTTTATGTTGGTTTGTTAATGTTGGTCATGCTGAGCATGTGCGTCAGCTAGCCGGATGAGTACGCGAACGACTTCCTCAGAGGCATTAAAGGTCAAAAAGACTGAGCGCCAACTTCAGCAAAGCTGATCACTGCTGCGCCAACCCCGGCGCTTCCCGAATAATGAAGTGATCCAGGTTCTCGATATTCGCACTGAACACCCCGAACGTCTGCTCGGGGTTCTTCTTGCTCGGCACCTGTTTCAACTCCGGCGTCACACCATAAAAGAAGCAATACAAGTCCTTCCCACTCTCGATGGCGTGCTTGATCTCTTCCAGAAACGCTTTGCGCTTGCGGTAGTTGTCGATCAGCTTTTTGCTCAGGTACACATTGACTGAGTACGGCTTCTTCTTCGCCTCGTCCGCTTGTTTGAACCAGACCTTCTGGTCGAAATCGATGCGAAAACTCTGGGTGTAGTCCTTGATCTCCTTGATCTTGCCCCAGTAAATCAGCCCCTTGTTATCCGTCAGGTACTCGATCTTCTTGAAGAATGAACCGTAGGGCGCCGTGTGCTCGCCAATCTTCAAAGGCATGCGCTTGAGCAGGTCTTTGTCTTCGAAGTTCGAGACGAAACACTCCACTGGATGGGCGAAGATGCTGGTCTTGTCTGGCGCGGAATCGTGGGCAGGTTTTTCGACATCTCCTGCGGCTAGATACGGTTTCGGCTCCTCACGAACTACATCCGCCACCACCGTCGTGTTCGAAGGCTTGCGCACATACTCACGTCGAGTCAGCAACAACTCCGATGGGAAATGCTCCTCTCGACTGTCCTCCGTTTCCGCCCCATCCGCGCTCACTCCAGGCGCTGGCGACTTGAGACTGACATAAGGGCAGTCCGCTACATGCCGGGTGCTTGGTGTGTTTTTGAAATGCGGAGTGCGGACGTAGTTCACGTTTTTGGCGTTGAACGTCGTCAACACATTCGCCGCATCGAACGCGGCCCTGCAGGCGTCATTGGGGCATTGGAAATGTTCTTTCGCGGAATCGAACGCCATGGTCTCGTCGAAATTCAAATCGCGCACGTCATAGATCGACAGCTTGTCGTCGAGGCTGAGGCAGTAGGCGAGGTCGAATTTCATAGTTGGGCTAGGGGCCTTGAGAAGTGGGAGAGTATTAATAGCGGGTAGCGAGTCATCGCGCACGTGCTGAATCAATCAGAGAGTTGAAAAGCTCTTCAGCATTTAGAAATAGGGGCTTTTCGCCCTGTTACGTATTGCAACCCTTTGGTACTTTGGCGGTTGTAGGAATTTTCCTACGGCAAATGTCGATTAAGGGCAGCGCTCGTGGCGATCAAAGCGGTTTCGAAGGAACGAATAGACAACGCGATGCTGGAGTTTGATCGTAAATATAGGAGTAGGCGTGAGTGGCAGGGTTGGGAAAATAATCTAGCTCACCGTTATGCCATTCACGCGGGTGTTGAACTGTATCCGGCGAAGAAAATCCTCTCTTTGGCGACCGGCATTGCCGTAGGCGAATTCTCAGGTGGACGCCCGACCAACAGCTACCTAGAAAAGCGAGGCTTCACTATTGTGGAGTTACCGCGCGGGGAGGGCGAGCCGATATTGCAGTTCACGCCGGGGGCCGTTTACGACCGAAAAACTGAGATCAATGGGCCGTTCGGTGGAAGCCTACAAAGCGGCATTGCCGCGTCCGCTACCTATCCTGCGATATTTTTGTTCACGGGAGATAGTGGTGAGCAATACGGGTATACCGACGACTGGAACGAGGACAAAAGCGCCTACCTATATACCGGTGAAGGACAACGCGGGCCTATGACTTTTATGCGTGGCAATCGAGCCATTGCGGACCATGCTGAGGATGGTCGAGCGCTGCACTTGTTTAAGACACTGGGCAAAGGTAAAGGCAACGAATACATGGGTGAGTTTTCTTGCGCCGACATGTTTGAGCGGACACAGCCGGACGTGAAAGGCCAAAATCGGACTGCGATTGTTTTTCGGTTAGTTCCTGTGGGCATTCCTGGTGAAATAATTGAAGCTGAAGGACAGGATGAAGATGAGGCTGACCTTTCCGGGTCTCTGGCTGCTGCGCGGTTGGCTGCGTTAGCTGCATGTAAGCCTAGCAGCGATGATTTAGGGCAATCCGCTCCGCGTAAGATCTATCAACGCAGCCGGAAGGTTGCGCACTATGTATTGATGCGTGCCGCGGGTGCATGCGAGAGCTGTGAGAGGCCGGCTCCTTTTATGAAAAAGGACGGCACACCTTACTTAGAGCCGCATCACGTAAATCGGCTCTCAGATGGGGGACTAGATCACCCGCGCTATGTAGGGGCTGTATGCCCAAGCTGCCATCGGGAGATTCATTCTGGTGTGCACGGAACATCGATGAATGAAAGATTGAAGCAAAGGTTGAAAGTGATTGAACGTTTATCGAGCGATGCGCTAAGGCTACCGGCCTTCATCTCAAGAGTGCCCCTAAACTCGTAACATCGCCGAGGGTGAAAACCCTCTGGCGATACGAAGTGGGCTGTCTGCCTACAGAAAACTGCGGTGCTTGTTTCCATCGATTCTACGAGGTCTAACCAGCCGAATGGTTCGAAGCATCAAACGCCTCTAAGACCCTACGCCACCAAGGCTTAACCGCCGGCACTCGTCGTCGCGTGCGATTGAGCAATAGATAAGGCATGTCCCGCAGCCGAATCCAACCCTCATTCAGCCAATGCAACAGAATTAAAGGAATGATGCGAAAACGGTTGATGGGCATGAGTGCGGTACGCCTGAAACGTGGGCGAATGGCCCGAAAAAGTTGCAACTAGTGAAATAAATCATGAATTAAGAAAAAATTCTGATTTTCCGACCCGCTTGGATTTTTTGAACCTCCGGCAGCGAGGCCAACAAAAATAAGTAGGTACTTCAAAGCCTCCCTAGCAATCCTAAGTTAACGACATAAACCGAAAGCCCATCGACAACTCCCGGTGACGCTTCGCTGGTAACCATTTCGCATTGGGGAACGCTTGCCTTTCGGCTTCAACCACATACCCGCTCAAGACATTTCGCCGGTCAAGAACAGCGCGGGAGCAAATCTCTTTATTGCTGGAACTCAGGATGACTGCTGGCAGAAACCAGTCAGAGTCGACCATACGTGCGTAACATCCCCCAAGGTGCTTTGGGGCGTCGAATCTAGCCTTTGTTCTGCAAAGCAGAGCGGAACTCGGAACTAAACTTAGTCGCATGAAGAATAAAAGTTGGGATATGGCTTATCAGTCAGTTGGTTCTAATGGCGGAGGTGGTAGATTTTATTCTTTTTGAAGCACGATTTTTTTCCAGGTTACTTCGTTTCGGTCTAAAGAGTCTTTTGTTTCTCTGCTAATGTAAATTGGTTTGAGTTTTGTTTTCTTTGATTGCTCCACAAGTTCCTCTGCAGATACAGGATACATCATTCTGGTAATGTCGGGTGCACCGATTCTTAGTGTGATGGCTAAACGGCCGCCTACTTTTAAAAGGTCGCTGATTCTTTTTAGTGATATTCCTCTTTCATGAGGTTTTATATGCATCCATACGGCGCTCGCTAACGCGAAGTCAAACGTATTTTTACTTAATGCAAAAAGATTCGGGAGGCAGTCATTCAGCCAGTGTATGTTTTTGTGGTTGTTTTTCATCTGTGCAAGGGCGAGCATGTTAACGCTGGGCTCAATAGCTGTTACCTGATATCCGCGACGTGCAAGAGATAGCGCGTCACGCCCAGAACCAGACCCCAGATCTAAAATTTTCGCGTCGGTATTTTTTGGGAGGAATCTTATAAATTGTCTGTGGACGTTAGAGAAATACAGCTTGCTGTAGTCGTCAAAATATTTGGTGCTCTCGGAGTCATAGCTCGCCCATGTCGTGCTATTTTTCGAAATCATTTATTCAATACTTCTATTTTTTGAGGGTAGAGGTAATTGTTGGTGGTCTGAGGTGCGGTTTTTTCATTTCCGTTCTTGATTTTATCGGTATTGCTAGCGGCGGCGATGCTAAAAAATGCCGCTGTTAGTAGAAGCAGAATCCAGCATGTGATTACAGTGTAGTTTCCTTTGCTGTCGCTTTGCTGGTTAAAGGCTAGCTGGAGATTTATATGTTTTTTTATCAATTGTCTAAGCCGAACAATTATTGGGATGGTCAGAATGTTGACCGTCGCCGCAAAAGATAGCGCCAATACCTTTGGCAAATCACCACTGATGGATGCTGCGCCATACCAGATACCGCCAGTGATCGCGATGACCATGCTAGGGACTTGCCATAGCTGTTGATTGAGCGATCTCAAATGCTGGCCTGCTTCAAGGTAGCTGAGTTCTTCTTTTTTGAATTGCCATTTTATTTGCTCAAGCTCTTTGGCGTTTGCATGCTTTATCGTTTCGAAATCTAGGTCGTTCATAAACGTTGTGGTCTGTCTTGTCATGGCGTGTCTCAGTCTAACTGGAATCCGTGCCGGCGCCGCAATCAGGTTTGGATGGAGCGTGGCCAGCAAGGCCTGCTGCCGGGTCAAGGCAGTCCGGGACCACTACCCCGGCCTTAGGTCGAGATTAGGCCAACTGACTGAAATATTGAAAAATGAGTGTCTTTGGAAGGCCCGAACCCTGCGTTAGGTCTCTCAATAAAGTATTCTACGAGTATTGATGAAGCCTGCCACGAGGCTTGGAGTACGTAGGATGAAGGTTTTGTTTGACACGCGTAGGATCCAAAAGCTGGGGCGAGTTTCGCTCAGCGAGCAATTGCTGAGGAATGCCGGCCTGCATGAAGGCGATCAGGTAGATATCTACTTCGATGCCGCAACGAAACGCATCATTATCGAGCCTGCAGCTCAGAGCAACGATCAAGCGGCTGCGGAGAAATTAGCTTCAGGGAGGAAGGTGTGATGTCGAGCATGCAACGACGAGATGAGCGCTTCTCAGGTCATGAGTCCTTCGTTTGCCGATACGGATGGTTGCCAAAGCTATACCAAGCAATTGTCAGCAATCCTCTAGCCCTGAAAGATGAAGCTCAGGCGACGATTACGTTGGGCATCGGCCGCAACATGGTCAAGTCGATTCAGTTTTGGGGGGAAGCTTTCGGGATAGTCGACGGTCGCGATTCTTCTGGCCTGCAATCTGGTCCTATTGGACGCTTGCTGCTTTCGAAAGATGGTTGGGATCCTTTCCTCGAACAGCCTGAGTCGCTTTGGCTGCTTCACTGGTGGATTTCGTCTCACGCGGAGATTGCAGTTTGGAATCTAGTCTTCGGGAGCGCAACGTATTCACGTTTTGATCGAAAGACACTCATCGCGGGTCTCGAGCGTCAGGCATTAGCCAGTAACAAAAAGCTAGCGGTTTCCACCCTTGAACAGCATTCGAGCATTTTCCTGCATTCGTATAAACGTGAAGAGTCAGCTGGGGATGATACCTCGTGGTGCCCACTGCAAGATTTGGGACTTTTTGAAGAGGTCACGGCCGACGACGGTAAAACTGTTTACCTGGTGGGTAGAAATGCGCCCTTAGGTCTGTCTCCAAGAGTTTTCCTTTTTTCCTTGATTGATTACTTCGAACGTCAGAATGCCAGCTCTCTCAGTCTCAGCCAGATTGTGCATGGTGAATTCAGCCCCGGTAGTGTTTTTAGGTTGGATAATTTTCAAGTGAGTAGCTTGATAGAAGGTGTAGAAAAAGAGTTTGGTGGCGTTGTGCGATTTATTGATACGGCTGATACCCAGCAAATTATTCTGGATAGAACTCTAGCGCCCGCTTGGGCTGATTGCTTGCTGGGTGTGGGAGAAGAATTGAATGTCTGATCGACTGATAGATCACCTTGAGCTGGATTCCAAATTCCTGCGCTCCATTTCGCTGGCTAGGGATTTGCGGTCACAAGATTCGCTCGATAGTTATCTGATCACACCTGCTGTCTTGGCAGTCCTTCGCCAGATTGGCGGCGCGTTGAAGTCGGGTAGCGCACAACGTGCCTGGAAACTCATTGGGCCCTATGGCAGTGGTAAGTCGGCGTTAGGGTTGCTGCTCGCCCGTTTGTTAGAAGGGCAAAAGAGCTCTCATGCAATTTACAAACAGCTCGTTGAGGCCTCCATAGAAGTCGTTGAGCTTTTCCCCCAAGAGCAAAACCGCTTTGCTCTGGCAATAAGCGGTTCGCGCGTATCGTTGGGTGACGCGTTAGCACAGTCTATTCTTGAAGCACTTGAGCACCTGCCAAAAAGCAAGCTGGCTACTGAGTTGAAGCGCCAGTTGGATACGAAAGCTCAGACCTATCGTGATGTGCCCCTTAACGCAGCGACTAGTAAGTTGCTGAATGACTTTGTTTTAATCACCAAAGGTGCTGGTTGTTGCGGTGTCCTATTGCTGATTGACGAGCTTGGCAAATTCATCGAGCACGCAGCTCTAAATCCGGAAGCCGGTGATTTGATGTCTTTGCAGCAAATCGCTGAGGTCGCATCTCACCCTACGGACGATGGTCTCCTAGTCATATCAATGCTGCACCAGCATTTTGATGCTTATGCTAAAGGTGTCGGTCGCACCCTCTCCGATGAGTGGCATAAGGTCTCTGCACGCTTCGATGAAGTGCCTTTCGATGAGCCGGTCGAGCGGTATGCTCATTTCGCTCTTCATGCCCTAGGCGCGGATGCAACCATTACTGAATCAGTTGCCCTGAAAAAAGATGCCCGGTGCATCTACAAGCAAGCAATTGATTTCAATTTTTTCCGTGGGACTGGTGAGAGTGAGCTGTTCTCTCAGGCCGAGCGCTTGTACCCGTTGCACCCAGCAGCGCTGGCTTGCTTAGCGGTCATCTCTAAGCGATTTGGTCAGAGTGAGCGTTCATTCCACGCATTCATGCGTGGATATGAGTCCGGAGCACTTAGAGACTTCGCAGAGCACAATGTCGTCGATCATTCTTCTTGGTATGGAATGAGCGAGCTTTTTGATTACCTCACGACCGGGGTAGGGCTTCGCTTTCGTGATCTTGAGGCTGAGCGACGCTGGGACTTCGCTCGCTCTGTCGTAGAGCGAAATGACGTGGAGATGACGGCATTACAGCTTGACTTGCTCAAGTCGATTGCCGTCATTGAACTGGTTGCTCAAGTCCTCCATGTCGCGTTGACCGTTGAACTCCTCAGATTTGTTATGGGAGGGAACCTTAAAGATATCTCCGAAGCTTTGAGTGAGCTAACTGCGAAAGCAATCCTGGTACATCGCCATGCGAGTGATGATTATGGTTTTGCCGTTAGTCACGCTATCAACGTCGAGGCTTTGTACGAGCAAACTATGCAGCGCTCGGCTGATGAACTGATGTTCAATGGCGTTTCACAAGCCCTATCTGAAAGAAGCGTTATTGCAAGTCGTCACTATCAGCAGACGGGAACAATCCGCTCGGTAAGAGTGACTGCGGGCACGTCGGATAAAATTGCGCAGTCCATCGGCACTCATGGTCGCCATGATGGCAGTGTGGGGCTGATATTTGTAGACGCCGAGTCTTCTGCTTTGGTCGATGCTGCTGAAGAGGTGGCTCGCTCTACCAAGGACGTTTTATCGCTCACTGCAATTGTAAAAGTCGGTCCGGATGAGCGTAATGCTCTAATTGAATACTCCCGCTGGCTGATGGTTCATGACCAGGTCAAGCGTCGCCATTTGGATCCTTGGACTGAGCGCTATGTCGAGTTGAGGTTCAGCACGGCACGTGAGTGTGTTAGTCGACTGGTCTTGGCATTGCTCAACCGACAAGCTAAAGGATCGTCCGGTATGGAGTATTGGCATGGAGGAAAGGTGATTGCCGAAAGTGGCGCAATGAACCTTAGCCAAGCAGCCTCCTGGTTGTTCGATAAGATCTACAAGGCGGCTCCGGTTATCAATAACGAGTTGATCAACAAAGATAAGCCGTCGTCTGCTATCAATGCGGCTCGTCAGCGTCTATTTGATCTGCTGGATAAAACAGTCGGTTCAGAGCTGCTCGGTATCGTCGACTTCCCACCCGAGCGATTGCTCTACAGCTCTCTGCTTCAATCCACTGGGCTGCATCGTAAAGGGGCTGGCGACCGCTGGTTGTTAAGCGCACCGGATGGTAATTCTCCTGCCGGAATACGTAAAGTTTGGGCAGAGCTTGATAAGCAACTGATGATTGATGGGCAGGTCACTTTTGCTGAGGTCATTTCTAGCCTGGCACTACCGCCACTAGGGGTCCGAAGTGGACCGGCGAGCGTGTGGTTCATGGTTTACCTCCTTGTTAATAAGGAATCGTGCGCGATTTTCGAACGAGGTAGTCTGATCCTGGAGTTGACCTCCGATCATCAGCAACGGATGTTCAGAAGCCCTCACACCTTTAGCTTCCGCCGCTTCGACATTGCGGCAGAGCGCAAAGACCTGATCAAAGATTATGCAAAGGCATTTGGAGCGGTAGGTGTGCAGTTGGGGTTGAACGCATCTTACCTGGATGCTGCGCGGGAGCTGATTCGCTGGTACGGGCGTCTTCCGCAGTATTCGCAAGAGACACTGCGACTTACTAACCAAACCAAAGCCCTTCGCGACGTAATCAAAAGAGCAACCGACCCGGTTTCGTTGCTCGCCGTTGATATGCCACGCGTGGTGATGGCGGGGAAGGGGAAGGACGGTAATTGCGTCCCTGATCTGCTGGCGAAAAGCCTTACTGAGCTTGGTATGGCATACCGACGGTTGCAGGACGAGGTCAGCTTTTCCATGGCTCAGGCTTTTGAGATCACAGGCCCTCTTAAGGCCCTTCGATCGCAGCTCCAGGAGGAATGCGCTGATACTGCGCAGTCTCTTGCCGAGGTAGATCTTAAAGCCTTCATCATGCGTTGTTCTGACATCACGCTGACTGACGACAAGTGGATGGACTCTATTGCGAGTGTAGTCGTTCACAGGCCATTAGATATCTGGAAGGACAGCGATGCGCCGATGTTTGCGGAGGCTGTCCTTGAGCTATGCGGCCGCTACAAACGGTGGCTTAGGGTCGCTATGCGTAAAGGCGAGTTTGAGCGTCAGGCGCAACGCTTCGTCGGGGTGACATTGACACTCCCAAGTGGTGAAGAAGCAGCGATGCTGTTGACCTCCGACCCCGAGACGAAGATCATGGCCAATGGCCTGCTAAAAACTCTCACTAAGCAAGCGGGTGGCAATTTGAATTTAGCCGCTTCAGCCCTTGCTCAAGCTTTGCTGCAACTGCAGCAGGGCTCCACTGAACACGATGAGAAAGAGCTGAGCGATGAGCAACGAACCGCAGGTTAGACACATCCTTAGTCTCTCTGGGGGTAAAGACAGTGCAGCGTTAGCGATTTACATGCGAGATCGTGTACCCGAGATGGAGTACATCTTTAGCGATACCGGTAAAGAGCTGCCAGAGACTTACGACTATTTGCAGCGCCTGGAAAACTACCTCGGGAAGCCATTGCATCGTTTGAATGCTGACCTCGGTTTCGACCACTGGTATGACATGTATGGAGGGATGATTCCCTCCAATCATCGCCGTTGGTGCACGAAGATGCTCAAGCTTAAGCCTTTTGAAGATTTTTGCGGTGATCAGCCGATAATCAATTATGTCGGGCTCCGTGCGGATGAAAATCGCACGGGGTACATTAGCCATAAGACTAATATTGAAGCTGTTTATCCGTTCCAAGAGGACGGGTTGATCTTGCGCGATATTGAAGAGATTCTTCGAGTTTCTGGGGTCGGGATGCCACCCTATACTAAGTGGGGAAGAACTCGTTCCGGGTGTTATTTTTGCTTCTATCAGCAAAAAATCGAGTGGGTGAAGTTAAAAGAAACGCATCCTGATTTGTATGAGAAAGCTAAAGAGTATGAGGTGCCGTTCGAGAAGACAGGCAATTTCTTCACTTGGAGCCAGGGAGAGAGTCTGGCTGAATTGGAGATGCCTGAGCGCATGGCTCAGATAAAGCGTGATCATGCTCTGCGTGTCGAGAGAATGGCTCAACGAAAAGATAACTCCACGCTTATAGCCGTTTTTTCTGAACTGGATTCTACTGAAAGTCCGGAAGACGACGACGATCAAGGATGTCTAGTCTGTTCGTTATAAAAGGATTTTAATATATGTCATTTGAAATTACTGCAAGGACTATTCTGCACCTGGGGGCTGACCTGATATCGTCGGATGCTGTTGCCCTATACGAGCTTATAAAAAACTCGATAGATGCGAAGTCTACTACTGGCGTCGATGTCGTCTTTGAAATTGTGATTAGATCATCTGACGTGTCCAGCGTGCTGGATATGATCGAGAGTCGTGAAGGTGTAACGCTTGCACAGCTAAAAAGCGAAACGGCTAATCGTGTATTGGCTAACGCCCCGGAAGAGCTTAAAGATCGTTTTCTATCTGCGGTGCAGAGCACTAAGTCTATTGAGGAATTTAAAGAGAAAGTAGCTGAGGCGTATAGGTGGTGCAATAGGATTGTTGTCTCAGACTCCGGGCATGGGATGTCTCGCGATGATCTTAAGGAAGTATTTCTAACCATTGGCACGACGAGTCGAGCAAAAGCAGTCAATGAATCTTTGGCGGCTGGCGATGATAAGTCACCTTATCTTGGCGAGAAAGGCGTTGGTCGTCTCTCTGCCATGCGCTTAGGGCGGCATCTGCGCGTTGAAACTGCAACTGTGGATGATGACAAGGTCAATGTGTTGGTAATTGACTGGAGTGAGTTTGAACGCGCCTATGATAAGCCGGCGAGCAGCGTAATAATCAAGCCTGAATATGGTGGTCGTAAAGAGCTTGGAGTTTCGTTCACTAGAGTAATAATTTCGGACATCTCCGCAGCTTGGACGTCTGAGCGTCTGCTTAGTATAGCCAGATCCCAAATTTCTCGGATGATGGATCCTTTTTCTTGGGCCGAGAAACGCCGCTTTCAGGTTCGGCTAGAATTCAATGGCGTTGCCGTTGATCAAGTTAAGGTTGTTGCCAAAGGGCTACTGGAGAATGCTCATGGTAAGTGCCATGGGCGGTATGAGGTGGTTTCTGGTCTGCCGAGGTTAATAGTTAACCTTGAATCCAGTTTGTATGATGGCCCAAAGACGGAGCACGTTTTTGACTTGAGCGATCTGTATTCTCAGTCGGGCCTGAAGCAGAGCGGGCAGCCGCACTCAATACTCAAAACGCTTGGCCCCTTCACCTTTGAATTTTATTGGTTTAACCGGCAGCGACTAAAAGCGATGGAGGGTGTGGGGGATCGTGAAGCGGTAAGGTCTTTGATCAAAGCATGGACCGGTATTTGTCTTTTTCGCGATGGATATCGGGTACTACCATACGGTGATTCGGGTGACGATTGGCTTGGATTGGATCGCGAGGCACTTGCCGCCAGTGGGTATAAGCTGAACACCAAGCAGTTGATCGGGCGTGTCAATATTTCAAGGAATAACAACCCGAAGTTGTTGGATCAAACTAACCGGCAGGGGCTAAAGGATTGTCCAGAAAGTGAGGTGTTGGTCCAGCTGTTGAATGTGGTGGTCTCTAGGTGGTGGCACGATTATCTTAATGATGCCGGTAAGGTACAAAAGCGACAAACTGAATTAACCTTCGACTCACTGAAGGAAAGCTCTGCCGTAGATACATTGGAGCAAAGAACCAAAGCAAGTTTGAAGGCCATTAGAAAAGACTTTAGTGGTGATGCGAGGCTGTTGGAAGAAGTGAAAGACGCCTTTCTTGAGGTCAAAGACGCACATGCGCGGGCCGTTCTGCGGATAAGCACCATTGAAGAGGAAAAGGAGCGACTAACCCAGCTGGCAGGTGTTGGATTGATGGTCGAAGTGATCGCGCATGAGCTAACCCGCGCGACAGAATTAACACAAGTTACCCTAAAAAGAATCGGGAAAAAAAGTGTAGATGAAGAGACTTCTGCTGCCTTCAAAGTGCTTGGCCAGCAGATTAAAGTTATACAGAAGAGACTCCATACCTTAGAGCCACTGTCAGTGAGTGCAAGGCAGCGACGAAGCAATGTCAATATATATGATGTGTTGACATACGTGTTGGACGCTCACACTGCTCAGTTTGATCGGCATCGAATAACGCCCTCAATTGTGTCTAAGTCAAAAGTGGTTAATGCATTTATTGTTGAAGGGCATGTAGTACAAATTTTAGAAAATTTAATTAATAACTCGATTTACTGGATTGATGTTTTTAGGTGTGAGCACGCTAGTTTTGAGGGGGAGCTAGCTATAGAAGTCTTAGAGTCACCCCTCAGGATTAAGTACTCGGATAACGGGCCGGGTATACCCGTGGGGCGGCAGGAGTCCGTGTTTGAGCCTTTTTATTCGACGAAAAATACTTCTGCTGCTCGACGCCAGGGGCTAGGTTTATACATAGCAAGGCAAAACGCGGAGATGCTTGGAGGCGGTCTATACCTCGTCGATGAAGGTCGCTACCGAAGCAATCGTTTTAATACATTTGAGTTGGAATTGAAGGAGTCAATGGAATGAGTTTGATGGAGCTTTTTGCAAGCGTCGGAGTTAAGAACGCACATTTTATCGATGACGCTTTTGATTTGGCTCCGACTAAAGGGCTAGCTCAAGAGGACGTACAGCACTTTATCGACAGAATTGATCTGCCAGCCCTCGAGCGAATTGGGGAGCTTACTGGTATTGCAGATATCACTGACGCTGATGCGATAGAGGCGTTACAGGTGCTAGAACATACACACTCGATCTTCAACTCACGAGCGGAATTCGGAGAAGCTGGAGAGGCACTATTTTCTGATTTTTTTACAGATCGCAGTGGGAAAAAGTCAGATCTTGAAATTTTGATAGACTTTTTAAAGAAACGCGGTGTGGAATCTGAGCGCTTTGGTATTGACAGCTATCATGATTGTAAGTCTGAGCCGCAATTGGTTTTTATCGATTTGCGATTGCGTGAAAATGGCGATCCTATAACAACAGCTGATGCTGTAGAGGTATACAAAAAAACTCGGGAAATGTATCCCACATGCAAGCCCTTTGTTTTTTTAATGTCAACTCTGACAACGCCGCTTAGAAACTTCAGGGAAAGTTTTTTTCTGGAGGCGCAGATTTTTGCTTCACAGTTTGAAGCGATATCAAAACAGAATTTCCGTGATGAAGATGAAATGCAGGCGGTATTTATCAATTATATTCGATTTTTGCCAGAGCTTCATCGCTTGCATGATAGGATCGGTTTTATTGAAAGTGCGATAAGAAAAGCTGCGGTAAATGTAGGGAATACGTTAAGAAGCTTGGACTTACCCGATTACTTTGTTCTGCATCATAATACTGCGGCGATAGAGAAGGTCGGTTTGGGTACCTATATTTCCGATCTGTTGTTGGAATATCTGGTCAACGAAGTGGAGTCGTCTCCCGAGCTATGGAATCTTGCAGCTGAACTTGACGGCTGGAATCTGCAAAAATTGCCTCGCTCCCGTTTTGGTCTGACCTACGCGGCGGGTAAGATTTACTCTGGAAATATACTACATTCAAATTTCCGACTTGAAAGTGAAGCCGCCAGAGGCCTTGGACCGAAAGATGGTTATTTTTATCTAGGAGATGTTTTTTTTAAAAAGGATGAATACGCTTCAGGAAATCCTAAAAAAGCTTATGTAATTGCAACGCCTGCTTGTGATTTGGTTCGACCCGAAAAGCTTAAAGAAAGGACTATTTTTGTTTGTGAAGGGCGTGTCAAGAAGGTTACTCTTGCGACCACACCTACTGGCGATGGTGGCATACCGACAACTATTATCAGTAGTCCTAACGACCCATTAAAACAGTTTTCAATCGACTGGAATAAGAAGCGGCTTCATACTTGGCATGTTGAAGAAATGTCCGCCTTTGAAAAAGACGAGTCTGATTACGTTAGGGTCGGAAGATTGCGTCCGCTTTACGCGATTCAACTCCAACATGCCATCACGGCAGATCTCAGCCGTATTGGTGTGCAACGTGCACCAAACATGCTTCAGCCCATGGGGATTGGTGTCTGTGTATCAAATGGCGTGAAATGGGTAGCAGTGGACAATGATGACGTGAATGAGCTATGTGCAGCAGCTGTGGCAGACACAGAAGATGGCAAGCAAGCTTTGTACATCATATCTGACGCCACAGTGCGGCGTATTCGTAAAAAGATAAAAGCATGGCTGGATCGAAATTCAACATTACCTTCTGCTGTAATCCTTAGAAAAATAGTGGAGTCTGAGGCTTTTGAAGAAAAGTTGATGTATATGATTCATACACGAGCAGAAGGTGTTGCCCCCGAAGATGATATTGTAAGACCGATGGCAGGTGTAGACGGTATCAGCGAAGAGGAGTGCGCAAAGATGGTACTTGTTCGGCCAAACTCTACTACTGCATATGCGAAAGTAAATGGGGGACGAGATGTCAGTCCCGAGCAAGAAGCGGTTTTGGTGATTTCACTGTTCAAAAGTAAATAGCAATTTTTTTGCTAATAACTCTTGCGTGAGTCTTCGTGCTGAGTTGTAACGTGTACGAAGTGTTTAGCAGCAAAGATCGCCGGGTTGGCGATTTTTTGCTGTATCTAGCTAGGAGCGTGCTGGCGTTAATTGAAAACTGACCCACCCTGCCGATTGAAAGTTGACCCAGGGGGACTGATGGATTTTTCTCCAGCAAATGTGGATAACCTTAGTAGCAGTGTGCCGGTTGGAGACACATCAACTCCTAGCGAATGTTGGCATGCGGCAAGGCGTTTAAGGCGTGGGTTAAAGGGCTCAATGGCCTCGACACTATAATCATTGTTGCGCTCTCACTCCTTAAGTTGGCATGCTTCGCTTTACGGGATCACTTACCGCGCGGCGTCCCACAGCTGCAGGAAGTCAGCAATGCACTGCCTAATTGAAATCCCCTAGGTATTGACGTGTTGGTATACTTTTTGGCTTCCGCAGATCTTTCCCGGATTACGTTGTTAGCATGTCACCATAAATCGAGTCGCTAGCGACAGTAATCAAGCGGAGAAACTACTGTGGCTAGGGGGCTAGGCCACTGTTTTTCAGCCTCACTGGCAATTAGCGTCGCCAAGTATTCTACCAAGCCGGCAAGCTCGAAAACGTCTGAGTCCAAATAGAGCTGCAGCTTCTCGCTGAGGCGTCAGATAGCATCTTAGGCCCTGGTCCCGTACAGCGCTACCGCGCGCATTACTTTAAAATCACCCAAGTCACATGCATATATATTTGACTATCCTCCAATCTTTTTGGCTTACTCCTCAATCCCCCTCCCTCATTTGAGGAGAGCATTACAGCGATGGGCTCTGTGTATGGAGAACCAGCGTGCAAAGACGTCTCCGCTCAATCGTTCATTTAATCCGCTCATGCAAAAAAGCCACCTTCGGCTTACGGCCCAGAGGTGGCTTTTTACGTTTTCTATGCTGATTTGGTGTGTTCAGTCCAACTCGAGTGACATTAGTTCTGACTAAACACTATAGAGCCGGTGAAAATTCAATAAAAGTGAAAAAAATTCAGCGGTTATTGAAAAACTACGAGCTCAGCCATCAATCCCAGCTCAACGCCCCACCAGTCTGATACTCAATAACTCTCGTCTCAAAGAAATTCTTCTCTTTCTTCAAGTCCATAATCTCGCTCATCCAAGGGAACGGGTTAGTCGTCCCTGGATACTCTTCTTTCAGACCAATCTGCGACAGACGACGGTTAGCGATGAACTTCAGGTAGTCCTCCATCATCGCTGCGTTCATGCCCAGCACGCCGCGAGGCATGGTGTCGCGTGCGTATTCGATTTCCAGCTGAGTGCCTTGCAGAATCATCTGCGAAGCTTCTTCCTTCATTTCGGCGTCCCACAAGTGCGGGTTTTCGA
>Ga0247817_10000309_pt1 | contig 29374 bp, 25 predicted proteins | sample UWRJL212509R1_FD_178010 | JGI IMG/M metagenome (GOLD analysis project Ga0247817, IMG submission 178010) | Plant litter microbial communities from Arlington Agricultural Research Station in Wisconsin, United States - UWRJ-L212-509R-1 | ecosystem: Environmental > Terrestrial > Plant litter >...
CTGATCGCCGGAATGGTCCGCCATTTTGAGCGGCTCGGCGGCGTGATGCGTGTAGGCGATCCGGTGGTGCGGGTGGAAACGGTCGGCACCGCTGTAACCGCCGTCCATTGCGCCAGCGGCTGGACCGAGCGCTTCGATGCGGCGGCGAGCAACGCCGATATCGTCCATTCCTATCGCGATCTGCTCGGCGATAACCAGCGCGGCGTAAAAATGGGCAAGTCGCTGATGCGCAAGAGCTTCTCACCCGGATTGTTCGTGGTGCATTTCGGGATCGAAGGAAGCTGGCCTGGCATCCCCCACCACATGATCCTGTTCGGTCCGCGCTATAAGGGCCTGCTGGAGGATATTTACGACCACGGCGTGCTGCCGCAGGATTTCTCGATCTACCTCCACCACCCGACCGTCACCGATCCGAGCATGGCCCCCGAAGGCAAAAGCACGTTCTACGCGCTGGTCCCGGTCGCCCACATGGGCAAGCTGGCGGTGGACTGGGACGTGGTCGGCCCGATACTGGAGAAGCGTATTTTGGACGAGGTCGGTCGCCGCTTGATCCCCGATATCCACGACCGGATCGTGACCAAGTTCCACTACGCGCCGAAGGATTTCGCAACCGATCTGAACGCTCACCTCGGCAGTGCGTTCAGCCTCGAACCACTGCTCACCCAAAGCGCGTGGTTCCGCGGGCACAATCGGGATGATGTGATTTCGAACTTCTATCTAGTCGGCGCAGGCACCCATCCGGGCGCAGGCATTCCCGGCGTGGTGGGCAGCGCGAAGGCAACGGCTGGGCTGATGATCGAGGATTTGCTCAAATGAAGTCTCCCCTTCCCGGGGAGGATTTGTGAAACGCCTGGCGATCTATTGCGGCTCTGCCTCCCCGGCGGACAGACGTTATCTTGAACTCGCGCGCGAAGTGGGCACCACCCTTGCCCAGCGCGGGATCGGCATCGTTTATGGCGGCGGAAAGGCAGGCCTGATGGGCGCGCTGGCTGACGGCGCATTATCCGCAGGCGGCGAGGTGATCGGCGTAATCCCCACCGCGCTGGTCGGTCGCGAACTCGCGCATCACGGCTGCACCGAACTGCACGTGGTCGAAACGATGCATCAGCGCAAAGCCGCGTTTACCGACCTCAGCGATGGATTCATCACCTTGCCTGGCGGGGTCGGCACTATGGACGAATTGTGGGAAGCGGTCAGTTGGGCCCAGCTTGGCTATCACGCCAATCCGGTCGGCCTGCTTAACGCATTCGGCTATTACGACGGGCTGATCGCGTTCAACCGCCACATGGCAGAGGTCGGCTTTGTGCGGACCGCGCATCGCGATATCATCATCGCTGCCGATACGCTGGACGGGTTGCTGAAACGGATGGTCAATTTCACCCCCGCCACTACGGTCCTGCAAATGCAAGCGACTGACCTGTGAAGAAAATCCGCCCGCGCCCGCTGGTCGCCAGCATGGTAGTGAGCCGCACGCCGCGCCAAATCGGCGGGGGGCGCGAGCGGTCGGAACTCGTGAAACTGGCGGGCGAGAGCATCGCCAAGGGCTCGAAAAGCTTCGCGGTAGCCAGCCTGTTGTTCGAAAAAACCACGCGCGAACGGGCGCATTTGCTTTATGCGTGGTGCCGCCGGTGTGACGACATTGCCGATGGTCAGGATCATGGGGGCACGCTCAACCTCGAAGGCCCCGATGCGCAACACCGGGTCGGGGCGATCCGCGTGCTGACGCGCCGCGCGCTGGAGGGCCAGCCGACTGCCGATATAGCGTTCGACGCGCTCGGTCAGGTCGCCGCCGAAACGGGCCTCACTGAGGAGATGTGCGACGATGTGATCGACGGTTTCGCGCTCGATGCCGCCGGTTGGCGCCCGCGAAGCGAGCGCGACATGATGCTGTACTGCTATCACGTTGCGGGCGCTGTCGGGGTGATGATGGCGCGAGTGATGGGCGTGCCGGAAGATGCGGAAGACACGCTCGACCGCGCCTGCGATCTCGGCCTCGCCTTCCAGCTCGCCAATATCGCGCGCGATGTGAGCGAGGATGATGCCGCCGGGCGCTGCTATCTGCCGGTGGAATGGCTGGTTGAGGCGGATATAACTCCGGGCCAGCATATGAAGGTATCCTACCGCCCGCAACTGGTGGCGATCGTGGCGCGGATGCTCGATCTGGCCGAGCAACACGAAGCAGCGGCGCGGGTCGGCGCAGGGGCTCTCGCCTTCCGGCAGCGGTGGGCGGTGTTGGCGGCGGCGAATATCTACGGTGCGATCGGGCGCAAGGTGCGCAGCGCGGGCGGAGCGGCATGGGATCACCGGGTGCATACTTCCGCACTGGAAAAGGCGGGCCATGTTGCAGCGGCATTCTGGGAAGCGCTGCACGGATCGTGGGAACCAGCGGTCATGCCGCGCTGGGGTCGTGGCGAGTTGATGGCTTATGCCCGCATGGCAGGCCGCCCTGCCGAGATTCCGCAAACCCCCTTGCCCGATGAAGGTGTGCGGCTGAAAGAGGACTGATGTTCGCCAAATTGCTCATCGCCAATCGCGGCGAGATCGCCTGCCGCATCATCCGCACCGCGCGGGCGATGGGAATTGCCACTGTCGCGGTGTATTCCGATGCCGACGCTACGGCGCTGCATGTGCGGCAGGCGGATGAAGCGGTGCATATCGGCCCCTCGCCCGCTGCGGATTCGTATTTGCGCGGTGAAAAGATCATTGCTGCTGCGCTGGCTAGCGGGGCGGAAGCGATCCATCCAGGTTATGGCTTTTTGAGTGAAAACGCCGGGTTTGCCCGCGCGGTGATGGCGGCGGGGCTGATGTGGGTCGGCCCCTCGCCCGAAAGTATCGAGGCGATGGGCCTGAAAGATGCCGCCAAGGCGTTGATGCGGGCCGCCGGGGTGCCCGTGACGCCCGGTTATGACGGGGCTGACCAAACGCCCGCGTATCTGCTGGCCGAGGCGGAGGCAATTGGCTTCCCGGTGCTGATCAAGGCTGTGGCGGGCGGCGGCGGCAAGGGGATGCGCAAGGTCGATGTGGCGGCGGATTTCCTCGCCGCGCTGGAATCCTGCCAACGCGAAGCCAGTTCCAGCTTCGGCAATGCGCATGTGTTGCTGGAAAAATGGATCACCTCGCCCCGGCACATCGAGGTGCAGGTGTTGGGCGATAACCACGGCAATGTCGTCCACCTGTTCGAACGCGATTGCTCGCTGCAACGCCGCCACCAGAAGGTTATCGAGGAGGCCCCCGCCCCCGGGATGGACGAGGCGACCCGCGCGGCGATTTGCGGCGCAGCAGTGCGCGCGGCGGCGGCGGTGGAATATTCGGGTGCGGGGACGATCGAGTTTATCGCCGATGCTTCCGAAGGGCTGCGCGCCGACCGGATTTTCTTTATGGAAATGAACACAAGGCTTCAGGTGGAACATCCGGTGACGGAAGAGATCACCGGAGTCGATCTGGTGGAATGGCAATTGCGCGTCGCGGCGGGCGAGGTGTTGCCGTTGCGACAGGATGAGCTTTCGATAAACGGGCACGCGATTGAAGCTCGGCTATATGCGGAAGACCCAGCGAAGGGGTTTTTGCCAAGCACCGGCCGGCTCGACGATCTGATGTTCACCAGCCTTTATGCGCGGATCGAAACCGGCGTCGAACAAGGCGATACGGTCTCGCCTTTCTATGATCCGATGATCGCCAAGGTAATCAGCCACGCAAATACGCGCGACGAAGCGATCGACGATCTGCAAGCGGCGCTCAATCAGACGGTGGTCAGTCCGGTGCGGACCAATAAGGGCTTCCTATTCGAATGTCTCGATCACCCGGATTTTCGTGCCACCCGGCTCGATACCGAGCTGATTGAGCGCGCCGGCGAGGCACTGATCCCGCCTACCACCCCTCCTCAGGAAGCCGTGGAAGAGGCAGCGCGGCGGCTGCGTTCCGACCTGCAGGATTGGGAAAACATCTCCGCATTCAGCCCGGAAGCTCACCTGCGCAGCGGTCTGTTCGGGTTCCGCATGAATGCCGCGCCGAAGCTCACCATCGATTTGTGGTCCGAAGGCGAAGCCTGTTCCGGCCGATCTGACGGTGCCGCGCACCTACCCAGCTTTTCGCATCCGGGCGGCTTATTGGTAGTAACGGAGCGCGGGCAGGACCGGGTGTTCTCCGCCACTCCGCCGCGCACCGCTGGCCACCATTCGGCCCACGATGGTGACATCATTTCACCCATGCCGGGCAAGGTGATTGCGGTGGATGTTGCCGAGGGGCAGCAGGTCGAGGCGGGCCAGCGGTTGCTGGTGCTCGAAGCGATGAAGATGGAACACGCCCTCACCGCGCCGTTTGCAGGGGTGGTGACGGACCTTGCCGCCGTGGTTGGCGGGCAGGTGCAGGTGGAGGCTCTATTGGTGCGAGTGGTGGCTTCGGACGAATAGCAGAAGCCCTCTCGTCGGAAAATTTGAGTGACGTGGCAAACCGTCAGCCGGCCATCCACTCCGCCACAGCCGCCGTTTCCCCCGCACTCATACGCAGCCCGAGTTTCGAGCGCCGCCACAGCACATCTTCCGCCGTCCCCGCCCATTCCTCGCGGCGCAGGTAATCAACCTCCGCTTCGCTCAGACCGCAGCCGAAATCGCGCCCCAAAGCTTCGCGCCGTTGGGCTGCGCCGAGCCAATTCACCGCGTCCAGCCCATAGGCACGCGTAATCCGCAAAGCGTCGAAGTGCGACAGGAACGGGTATTCCCTCACCAACTCGTCAACCAAGTGATGCGCTGCCTCTTTCGGGAAATCGCCGCCGGGCAGCGGAGCGTCAGCCGTCCACCGGTTGCCAGCCAGTGCCGCTACCCGCGCCGAAAGCTGGTCCACCGCATCCTCGGCCACCGCGCGGTACGAGGTGATCTTGCCGCCATAGATCGTGAGCAGAGGCGCGCCCTCGCCCGCATCGCTCAGCACAACGCGGTAGCCGCGCGTTGCCGCTTCCGGTCGCAACTTACCGCTCGATTTGCGCTCCTCCACCAAGGCGCGCACTCCTGCAAAAGCATGGCGGACATCGTCGCGCACCAGTGCCAAATCGAAATAACGGTTATGCGCCGCCAGCAGGTAAGCAATCTCCTCCTCGCTCGGCTCTACATGGTCGAGCGCGCCTGTATGGTCAGCATCGGTGGTTCCGATAAGCGTAAAGCCGTCCGCAAACGGCAGCACGAACACGATCCGAGTGTCGGGCATTTGCAGGATATAGCCGAACTGATGCTCCAGCCGCCGCTCCACCACGATATGCGAACCCCGCACGCGGCGGATGGCGAAGGCGGGTTCGGCCCCGGCCAGCTTCAGCACATCATCCGCCCCCGGCCCCGCCGCGTTGACCAAAGCGCGCCCTGCAAAAGTCTCGCCGCCAGTTTCCACGTGCCACATGCCATCCGAACGACGCGCAGACGTCACCCGCGTCCGCGTCCGCACAACCGCACCAAATCGCGCGGCATCTACCGCATTGAGCACCACCAGCCGCGCATCATCCACCCAGCAGTCGGAATACTCAAACCCCTTGGACGCGCCCAACAAATGCGCCCCCGCCGGATGCTCCCCCAGCTTGATCGAACGCGCGCCTGGCAGGGCAGACCGCCCCGCCAGCCCGTCATACAACGCCAGCCCCGCACGCAGCATCCACGCAGGCCGCATCCCTTGAGTCACCGGCAGCACAAAGCGCATCGGCCACACGATATGCGGCGCAATCTTCCACAGCGTTTCCCGTTCGTGCAGCGCCTCGCGCACCAGGCCGAATTCGCGGTATTCCAGATAGCGCAGGCCGCCATGCACCAGCTTGGTGGATTTGCTTGAGGTGCCGCTGGCCAGGTCGCCCGCTTCCAGCAGCAACACCCGCGCGCCGCGCCCAGCGGCGTCGCGCGCTACCCCTGCCCCGTTGACCCCGCCGCCTATTACGATGAGATCGAACGGCTCGCTCACGGCACCAGTTTGCCCACCGGCGGAATCACGTTCAGCCGCCGAAACAGCCGCCCCTTTTCGCTGAACAGCACGAGGCATAGCGCTGTGCTCGAACAGATCAGCAGCGACCAAGCGAAGGGCTGCGCGGTGCCATCATAGCTCTGCCCGATCACCATTCCCACCATCGCCGCACCGAACATGCGGAAGAAAGTCTGCACGCTGGACGCCGCACCCGCGATTTTCGCAAACGGCTGCATCGCAATCGACCCAAAATTCGCGCCGAGGAAGCCGAGCAGGCCAAGGTTCACGCTCATGATCGGCAGGAACCACCAGATATTGCCGGGATGCGCATAGGACGACCACACCTGCGTTGCGCTCACGACAATGAACATCAACACACCTGCGTGCGAAACCCGCCTCGCGCCGAACCGCAGCACGATCCGCGAATTGACGATGTTGGCCACCGCCATCATTGCCGCCGTCGCGCCGAACAGGATCGCAAACTCCTCGCCGACCCCGAAATTGTCCTGATAAAGCTGCTGCGCAGAATTCACGTAGCCGAACACACCACCCATCAGCAGCGCAGTGGCCAGCACATAACCAAAGCTCTGCCGGTTAAGCAGCGCATCACGCATGTTGCGCGCAATGACCGGCAGATCGACCTTCTGCTTGTTCGCCGCGGTTAGCGTTTCGGGCAGGCGGAACCATACCCAGATCGCGGTCAATGCGCCGGCACAGGCCTGTGCTACGAAAATCCATCGCCAATCGGCGATGGTCAAAATGGCCTGCCCCAAGCTGGGCGCGACCACCGGAATGGTGATGAATACCGCGGCGATGACCGACATGATTCGCGCCATTTTGTCGCCCGCGTACAGATCGCGCACGATGGCGGCAGGGGCGACCATCAGCCCGGCGGCCATCATCCCTGCCAACCCGCGCACCCACAGCAGCACTTCGAAATTGGTCAGCAGCGATGTGACGAGCGAAAGCGTTGTATAAGCCGCGAGGCCGAACAGCACGATCGGACGGCGCCCGAACCTATCCGCAAACGCGCCCGGCACGAGGCAGCCGATGCCCATCGTGATCGTATAGACCGCGATGACCAGTTGGCGGCGATTGCCGTCTGCCACTTGAAGATCGGCGGCCATTTCATCGAGCGCGGGCAAGATAGCATCGATCGAAAGGCCATTCAGGCTCATCAAAAGTGCCAGCAGAACAATCAGTTCGCGCTTGCCGAGCGGCAGCGACTCCATAGTCGGGGGGGAGGAAGCCATTCGCGGCCCTTAGCCTTAATGCTGCAACGCGGCAAATGGAGAGGCGTGCTCATTGGCCTTCGTCATTCCCGCACAGTTGGAAATTGCGATATGGTGGCTGGGTGACTGCGGACCCACCCACTGATTCTGAGGAAGGCGGAGCATCCGGCCTGCGCAAGATCATCCATGTCGATATGGATGCGTTCTTCGCCAGCGTGGAGCAGCGCGACCACCCGGAACTGCGCGGTCTGCCAGTCGCGGTCGGCGGCTCAAGCGGGCGCGGGGTAGTGGCGGCGGCGAGTTACGAGGCTCGTAAGTTCGGCGTGCGCTCGGCAATGCCATCGGTCACGGCCAAGCGGCTGTGCCCCGATCTGGTGTTCGTGAAGCCGCATTTTGACCGTTATCAGGAAGTCTCTGCGCAAATCCGCGCGATTTTCCGCCATCACACGCCCCATGTCGAACCGCTGAGTCTGGATGAGGCGTTTCTGGATGTGACGGACGATCTGCACGGCATCGGTTCCGCTACGCGCATCGCGCAAATGATCCGCGCCAGTATTCGCGAGCAGACCCAACTCACCGCCAGCGCCGGCGTTTCGTACAACAAATTCCTGGCCAAGCTGGCGAGCGATCAGAACAAGCCTGACGGATTATGCGTGATCCGCCCCGGAGAAGGCGCGACGTTTGTGGCGGGACTGCCGGTGCGCCGGTTTCACGGGGTGGGCCCGCGCGGCGCGGAGAAGATGGCCGCGCTAGGCATCGCCACTGGTGCCGATTTGGCGGGAAAGGACATTGCGTTTCTGCGCGCGCATTTCGGCAGCTTCGCCGAGTACCTGTTCCGCGCAGCAAGAGGCGTTGATCTACGCCCGGTACGAGCAGACCGCGCGCGCAAATCCATCGGCGGGGAGCGGACCTTCGCGGGCGATATATCGTCGGGCAGCCAGTTGCGAGAAGCGCTCGAGACGATTGTAGCCATCGTGTGGGATCGGATCGCAGAGAAATCTGCACGGGGGCGCACCGTGACACTGAAGCTGAAGGACACCCAGTTCCAACTCAGCACCCGCTCGCGTTCGCTAGGCCGCGCGGTGGCAGACCGGGCCGAATTCGCCGCCTTGGCGCATGAGATATTGGACGCGGAACTGCCGCTGGCACTGCCCATCCGCCTGATGGGGCTGACCTTGAGCAACCTCGAAGGCGAACGCGAGGAACCGGTAACGGACGAAGCGCAATTGCGGCTCCTCTAACCCCTCCGCCGAACCGCGCAGATCAACCTAGCAGCGCCAACCTACCCGGCACCCGACGCTCGACCTTGTCGGGCAATTCATCGCGGGCAAAGAACCGCGCTTCGACGACTTCGCGCCCATCGGGCCGCACCTCGCCCACCACTTCGCCGGTGAACAAATGCACCGTATCGTTCGCGCCGTGGAGCGGTTCTGCGCGAGTATCGAGCAGCCGCATTCCGGCCAGCCCGCACCCGAGCTCCTCGGCAAATTCGCGCCGCGCCGCCTCGCTAGGATCTTCCCCCCGCGCCCGCCCGCCCGCAGGCAGCGACCAGACCGCCGGGCCGTAGCTGAGCCGAACCAGCAACACGCGCTGTTGCTTGTCACGGGCAATAACCGCCACGCCGTGCAGGTCAGGCCGACGCCATCGCCACCACCAGCGGCGTGCATTGTAAGCCTGCCGCAGAGCCAACCGGTGCAAAGGAGCGGGGATCAGATGAAGCATGTCACCGGCTCATCTGCTGCCCGCAACAGCCGCGCCACGGGCAGATCGCTCGCGTCCGCCAGCGCCGCATCCAGCACCGCGCGTTTATCCGCCCCGCGTGTTACGAACAGCAACTCGTCGCTGTTGAGCAGCGCGGGAATGGTCAAAGTAATCCGGTCGAACGGGGCTTCGGGCGGAAGCGGATCGGGCGTGAGGCGACGAACCCAGTGCGGATCGTCCGCCTTGGGATCGGTATTCGGAAACAAGCTGGCGATATGCCCATCATTGCCCATGCCGAGCCATACCAGCGCAAACCAAGGCGACGGCGCACCGCAGGAGGTGGGGCCGTCCAGCTTCAGCTCGCAAACATTGGCGCCGAGTGGTTCGAACAGCGCGATCAGCTTGCCGGTATTGCTGGCTGGGTGATCATGCGGAACGATCCGATCATCTGTCGGGTAGAACGCCAGCCGACGCCAGTCCAGCGAACGCCCGGCGAGCAATGCAAGGATCGGAAACGGCGTCGATCCGCCCGGCACCGCCAACGCTACTGCGCCGGTGGTGCGCGCCAACGCTATGCGGACGCGCCCCTCCAACCAGTCGGCAATCGCCTTATCAGAGGCATCGGGAATTATCGCGACCATCAGGCCAGCGTTGCCCTCAGGAACCATGCGCGCTGTTCGGCCATGTCGGTCCAATCATCCAGCAGTCCGTCTGTCGCGTTATCGCCTGCCTTGTCGGCAACATCTTTCAGCGCCTTCAAGCTCTCGACCAGCGCTTCATTATCGCTCTGCAGTTCCGCGATCATCGCTTCGGCATCCAGCTTGTTGTTCTGGTCTTTGACCTTGGTCGCCTTGGCCACCGCACCAAGCGATGTAAGCGTATCCGCATCGTTCTTGCGGACACGTTCGGCGATAACATCGATCTGGCCGAAAATCTCTGTCGCCTGCGCGTCGAACAGCAGGTGCAAATCGTGAAAACGCGGACCGGTTACGTGCCAATGGAAGTTCTTGGTTTTTAGATAGAGCGCAAAATGATCGGCCAGCAAGCCGTTCAGCCCATCGATAAGTGCAGCTTTGGAATTATCGCCTTTGGTCGGCATAATATTTCCCCGTTAAAAAGGTGATCTCCGGCAATACGCATGAGACCCGCGTTATATCCGCGCAAATTGCTGATTGACGCAATCGTTAAGTCCGATCAATCGGCGTTACAGCGCGGAAACGCCGCTCGCGAGCGCCGCGAGGATCAGCAAACCGGCCCCGCCCAGCCGCATCACTTGATGGGGCAGCTTTTCCCAATCCTCCCGCGCCAACGCTGCCACCGATACCGCTGCCATCGCGCCCAAGGCTCCACCCGCGCCGGACAGCACCGATGCGCCCTGCGCCACGCTAAGGGCGATAACCAACAGCCCCGCCGCGCCGGTCAGCAATTCGACGAATAGCACCAGCACGGTCGCGCCGATAGATTGGGCTGCCTCGCGCGGTTTCGGCGGGGCGCGCAGCAACAGCACCTCGATCCCGGCCATCAGCAAAGCGGCCGCCACTAATATCCGCCGCAACTGAGGTTCGAGCAATTGCGCCAGTTCTCCCGCTAGCGAAGCGGCAATAGCCGCCGCCGCGACACCGGCAGTAAGAATTGCCAGCCACAACCCGATGGCTCCATCCCGTGCCGCCGATAGCCGCGCAACGCGAACGCTCTCGCGCCCTGCCAGAATGGCCAGCGCGACGACTAGGAACGAAAGGAAGAAAGCAGGCACCCGCGGCGTGTAGCGGATGGAGCGGGTGAAGGGAATCGAACCCTCGTTGTCAGCTTGGGAAGCTGCTGCTCTACCATTGAGCTACACCCGCATTTCAAGGACTTGGCTGTTAGTTGACCCTGATTTTTACCGGGGTTTTTCCAGCTCGATCTTCGATACGGACCGCCATTCGCACGCGACACCGCCGCCGGTCAAGGGTCAGTATGGCGCGCCATCGTTCCTGGATAATGCGGCTCTTCAATTTCGGCTCGATCGCCTGCATGGAAATGCTGGTGTGACACGGTCGCGAAGGGTGTCAGAACCGATAGCTTAGCCTGAAGCTGCCATCGATCCGGCCTTCGTCGCTGGCCTGACTGGCCCCTATATTGCCGCTGATCGCCCAGCGCTGCGATAGTGAAAATTCGGTGCTCGCATCGATCCGCAGTGCATCCCGGCTGCCCTGCGCGTTGCGCACGGTGAACCCGGTTGGCGAACCAGCCATCGCCATATCCAGATCGACAATCCCGGAATCGCGCCGGACATAACGTGCGGAAAGATCGACAAAGCCGGTGCTGCCGGGCAGCCCGTAGCGGAAAAACGCCCCGACACCGTATTGCGCCCAGTTTTCGCGCGTTTCGGCGCTCGACAGGTTGAATGCCCCCGCGCCGGATTCTGCCACTCGGCCCATTTTGGTCGAGACGTAATCGATGGTGGCCAGTGGGCCATACGCCGTCGTTTCGTCGCCTAAGCCGTAGCGAATTTCGCCTGATCCGGCGGTGGTCCGCAGATCGACATGGGCCTCAGTAAGCCGGGACAGACCGCCGATGCCAAGCTGCCTCACAGTCTGCGCATCAGCATCGGCGTAAGTTACGCTGATGCTGATGCATCGGCGTAAGTTACGCTGACCGCCGCGCTCAACCCCGCTGCGCTGGTTCCGAGCCGGGCGTAGCCGCCGATATGCCACGCGTCGATCTCTGCCCGAGACGCGCGCCTGAACAGATCAACCTGCCCGTCTTGCCAGCCGGCGCCTGCACCGATGGCCCAACGGTTGTCACCACCGCGATAGTCCAGCCCTGCTTCCAGCCCGACATTGTCGTATGAGCTTTTGGCACCATTGCCATCGCCATCGACATGAGCGCGGTCGCCGATCACGCCGGCCCACAGGCCCAAACCTTCTACGCCCGAGGCCCGCCCGCGCAACGCTATGCGTCCGGCCAACGCCAAGCCAGCGCGTTGGCGCTCAGCCAGAATTGTGGGGAAGATTTCACCGGATGTCGCATCGAATGCAGCCCGCGCCGCGACTTCGTCAAGCATCAGGATGGTGTTGTATACTGCCAGTGCATCTGTGCCCGCCGTCTGCCCGAGATCGGCCAAGGCCAGCGAGGCTTCGGTCTGATTGAAGGTCTGCGCCACATCGGGGAAGATCCGCACTTGCTGCAGCGACAGGATTGCTTGCGTGGCATTATAGGCGAGCGAGAAGTCGAGGAAGGTCGAGGTTTCGCTCAACGTCGCAAATGTGCCGCTCAGGCCTGTCCCAGCCTGAGCGATCACGAATTGCTGCCCATCGGAATAGGCTTGTTCGGGGTTGAGTAGGTTGATGGCGACTGTGCCCCCTTGCAGGGTTATCGCTCCGCCCGCCACCAGTCGGTCGCCCGCCCCGCTCGCCGCCAGATCAACCGCAAAAGTCGATCCTGAGCGAATGATTGCATTGCTCGCCACGTTGAATGTCGCAGCACCTACTCCGGTTCCGGGGGCGAGTGTCCCACCAAGGTCGAGATTGCCGACTGCCCCGGCCCCGGTCAGCATCGTGCCAGAAGCCGTCGCCAACGTGCCGCCTGCGAGACTGCCGAGCGTCCCGGTCAGCGCAATCCCGCCATTTGCCAACATGGCCGTGCCGACGAAGCCTGCCGAGTTGCCCGACAGGTTCAGCACGCCCGCGCCTTCCTTGCGCAAAGTGCCAGCGCCGGTAAGCGCCCCGGCATATGCACCCGCAACGGTTTGATCGAACACCAGCGTGCCTTGCGCAGCTACGGCAATAGCTCCTTGCAGGCTGGTGCTGTTGCCCTGCAACGTGCCGCTGCTGACCGTGCTCCCGCCAGAATAGGTATTGGCTCCCGAAAGGATCAGCGTGCCGAGATCGGTTTTCTCCAACCCGCCTGTGCCAGTCAGTGGTGACGCGATGGTGGCGACGAAGGCCGCCCCCGCGCCCGTCCCATCGCCCACCCGCATCACCACACCGGGCGCGGCCAGCGTTAGCGCATCGCCCGTGACCGTGTAGCCGCCCGCAGCAAATTGCACACCGTTGGCAAGCACCACCGCGCCTGCGGCATCGTCCACCTCCACCCGCCCGGTGGCGGCTGAGGGGACTGCCGCGGCGGAAGCTGGGCCCGCAGCGAACTGGGCAAAGGTTTGCTGCACTGCGGACGGCTCGGTGAAGATCAGGAAATCGTCCGGCTGTTAGGCCCCGTTAGAATCGCCATCTGCGGTAGTCCAGTTGATGGCGGCCGCTGTCCATACGCCGTTGCCGCCATCGATCCGGCCATCGGCCAAGGCATCAGTACCATCCCAGAACGTAAAGCTGGTCGGCGAGACTGGCGCGCCGAATATCAGGTTAATCTGGTCGTCAATCGCAGTCTGAATCGAAAGGCCGTCGGGGATTGCGCCGGCAGGAATAGTGCCGATTGTAAGCCCGTTATCGGTCAGTTCGCCGCTGTATTCGATCAGGCGATAAAGCCCAGCACCGAAACTGCCGATATCAGTGATGTTGAGCGTCCCATCGAGCATGAGGTCGCCTCCCACGCTCACCAGCGCAGCGGCTGCGCCGGGACCGCCCAGCGCGAAGTCGAGCACGCTCGCCTCGCGCAGCAACAGGGTGCCTGCGAAAGTCAGGTTGTCGGAACCCTGCCGCGCGATAAGGCTACCTGCACCTATATCCACCTCCCCGTTGATGATGCCCGATCCGCCGAGTGCGGCCCCGGCTGATACCGACAGCCGGTGCTCTGCATCACCCAAAGCGCCGTTCACCAACAGCGTCCCGCCTGACACCATGGTATCGCCTTCATAGGTGTTGGTCCCGCCCAGGATCAGCGTGCCCAGATCGGTCTTGTCGAGCCCCGCAACGCCGGTCAGCGCGGAACCGATCGTGGCGATGAAATTCGCGCCATCGCTGGTGCCATCGCCGACGCGGATGGTCGTTATGCCCGGTATTGGCGCGCATTCGCCGCAGGGGATGGTCGTGTCGAGCACGATGTCATCCCCGTCGACGATGTACCCGCCGACCGCGAATTGTAGCCCGACTTCGGTGGTAATCGGCCCGGCGGCATCGTCCACCGTCACCGTTCCGGGTGTGCCTGCAAAGATCAACAGGCGCTCGTGGTCGTAGGCTCCGTTGCTGTTGCCAGTGGCCACCGTCCAGTTGTCGCCATTGAAGCTCCAGCTCCCGGTTCCGCCATCGACGGTGCCGTTGGAGACGATGCTTGCGCCATCCCAGAAATTGAAGCTGGCGGCGGGCTGGCTACCCACCAGCAGGTTGACTTGGCTAGTGACCGAGGTCTGGATCAAGAGCTCGGAAGGAACGAAACCCGCGGGGGGCACGCCGATTTCCAGACCGTTGTTGGTCAGCACGCCATTATAGTTGATCAGGCGGTACAGGCCTTCGCCAAATCCGCCGAGAGCGGTAATGTCGAGCGTACCGTCGAGCGTGAGGTCGCCGCCGACATTGATCAGGTCGCTCGCAATTCCCGGCACACCACTTGGGTCGCCCAGTTCGAATGCGAGGATCGAACCGGCACCCAGCACGAGATTGTTCTCGAACGTCAGAGTGCCTGCGCTGTTGCCCGGTGCAATTATGGCATCGGCAACAGTCACATCGCCGCTGATGCGCCCGCTGCCGCGCAATGTGGAGCTACCCGACATGGTCATTGCCCCAGCAGCAAGGCTGCCGTTCACGATCAGGCCTCCCGTGCTGGTGGAGGTATGGTTGACCGAGGTCAGCCCGGTCCATGCGGCCCCCGAATTGACGATGACCCCGCCGGTGCGCGAGGTGGTGAATGCGCCGTTGCTGGCAAGCGCGCCGTTTACGGTCAGCGTTCCGCCCGCCGCGGTGATTGGGCCGTTCAGCGTTCCCCTCACGGCGGCAACGGCTTCGTTCAGCAGGCCCGCGGTGATCGTGCCGGTGTTGGAAAGAGTGCCCTGCGCGCGGTTGAACACGGTGCCGGTGATCGTGCCGCTGTTAACGAGGAATCCCGCCGACGGCGTCACCGCGTCGCTGATGCGGATATCGCCCGACCAGGTACCTCGGTTATCGAGACGTCCGCCGTTGATGATCCGGCTCTGAAAACTTTTGGCTGTGGTGTCGACATTCTGGAGATTGATGAAATTCGCCCCGCTTCCATTGATCGAAAACGGATTTCCGAGGAACTGGCCATTATTCGTGAGAAGGCCGTTCAAGGTAGCGAAGGCGTTTAGCAGATGCAGCGCGTTCCACGTGCCGTTATTCGTCGTTCGCCGCCCACACTGCCGACGAAGTTGCCGTTCCACACGCCGTCGTTGATGACTGTTGCGCGGCTTGAAATGCCTGCGTTGATGATTCCTTCGTTGCGGAACACCACTGCCTGCATCAAGCGTAATGCGATTGGAGCCTTGCCCGCTCGTCGGATCGTCAAGCGACAATATCCCGCCCGCCGCCACCCTGACCGAAGCGCCGTCCTGGATCGCGAACCCGGCCCCGGCTCGCAGCGTCATGCTGCCGTTAATCAATATGCCATCGACCGCGCTCGAACCGTGCTCGACACCGGTTAGTCCGCTCCAACTTCCCGCCGCATCGATGACGACGGTTCCGCTCCCGCTATTCGCCAAATTACTGGTGCCGGAAAGTTTGCCGCCGATCACAATCGCTCCTTGATTAGTGACCGCGCCATTGACCGTGCCGGAGAGGGTTGCAGAGGCGGCTGACTGATTGATCAGGCCACCGTTGAGTGTGTTGGACGAACGGAGCACGCGAAAATTGTCGAACACACCGCTCACCGTGCCGGTGTTGGTGAACAGCCCCCCGATATGCACGACATTGCCGTTCGCCGATCCGCCATTGGTCACCGAGGAAGTGCCCGCCGTTTCGATATTCCCGATCAACGTGCCATTTCCATTGAGGATCAAGCTGGCATCACCCGTAATCGTCACCAGAGCCGAGGTAAGCTGTGACGCGATAGTTAGCGTGCCGTCGGAAATATTGGTCTGGCCTACTGTCTGAGCTGTCGTAATCAATGGCTGGTTGGCCAAATCGCCATCGTCGATCACCGCCGTGCTATTAGGGACTGTATCGCCGCTCCAGTTGGTGTCAGTGCCCCAGTCGTTGTTGGTGGTCCCATCCCAAGTCACCGTTTGCGCCTGAACTGCCAGCGGCAGGCTCAGCGTGCTGCCCGCCAGCAACGAAATCAACATGCGCCTGCCCTGCCGCTAGCCGATTACGCGCACAGATAGCCGAACGGGGGCAATGGGGGTTTTGGTCATGGTGTTTCCCTGCGGTTGTTCAGCAGCGCCCGGCGCAGCAGCAAGCGCCAACCCGCCGAATGGCTACCTCGCCATGCTGGCCGAAATGAAGAAGGTCTGGTGAAGTTCAGGCGCTCACACGGGGTGTGAGGGTGCAGTTTACCGCGCATGGCATTCCTGCCCGGCGGAAGCCGGCCAAGCCAAGCAGTCCAACAAAGACCGAAGACGCACAGCAAGCGGTTGCCCCCCAGCGCGGCACCTCCCTAAGGCGCCGCGATGGATGACCACTTAGGCTGGCAGAAAAAGCCTCGCGTCCATCATCTGTTTACGCCAGCGCTCCTCGCGCCCGCACAAATCGGTATCCGAGGCGGCAAAGGTCGGCGAAACCTTTGGTTTCTGTCTTCGAGTAAATCCGGTGAAGATGCGTGCGCGCCGTGGCCCGCGCCATGCCGAGTTTCTCCCCAATGGCAGGCAGGTCGCCGTGCTCCACCGCTGCTTCCAGTACACGAGCCTCTGTTGGCGTCAGCTCATACGCCCGGGCAATGGCATCATAGGCGATGAGACGCGGTCGATCGACCAACCCGATGTGGATGGCGTGGGTAGCCGGCTTGTTAGTGGACAGGTCGCCAAGTCGATCCCGGGTCAGCAACTGGGCTTCGCACAGCAGCCTTGAGGTGGACCCGTCTTCATGCTCGATTTCGGCAAGTGTGGGCGCGCCGGTCGTGATCGCCTCCCGGATTGCTTTGCCAAAAGATGTGCGGTCGATAATCTGCCCCACGGACAGACGCACAATTGCTGAAAGCTGCGGATCGATCTCGACAATCACGGCGCCGTCACTCAGCAGCATGATGTGATCACGCGCGCCAGCGCTGCTCTGGCGGAACCCATCAGCTGCGTTGTCCCCGTCGATCAAGCGGCTTTGAATCAGCACGGCGCGAGTAAGATGAGGGACCAGTTCGCGGAGGAGATCCTCTTGTCGGCGGTCGAAGCACGGAACGTCACCCGTTCGCAGAATGGCCAAGGTCGCGATCATGCCGGATCGCTTGATCAGGTTGACGGCCAGATTGTCCACGATGTTCTGTGGGGCAATAAACTCCTGATAGAAGATGCTTTGGCGGACGTGCGGCAAATCGAAAAAGGGCGCCACGCATTGCGGCTCGCCTTCTTCCATATCGAGCAGGAAGGGCCGCTGCACATCATGTTCTGAATAGTGTTCGCCATAGCGCTGTAGGTAGTAGGGATCATTTCCGAACTGGACGTTGAAGCCGCAATTGCGTTCAAAGTCTTGCCACGCAAGAAATGCAGCCTGCCCACCAGTGGCATCGGCGAGCGTTTGCAGCAGCTTGCCAAAGCGCTCCCTGTCAAAGGCCGCATCATAAATCTGCTCGATAATGCTCATCTTGGACGCATACATTCTGTCGCGCATCGAAGTACCGAATGCTGACATTCTGAGATTGCCCATGCCGAACCCCCACTTTGAAAAGATCTAGATCAGGCCAAATGCTAGCTACTTTGATGTGGTCTGCCCGCAATTTGCCGCCAAACCAACCGCTGGTCGATCACCACTCAAACGGCGGGCGGCGGCTGCGCCCAAGCTTGCGAGCACCACATTTTTCGGACATTCTCAATTTCGGACATACAAACCGCGCAATCCGGGGTGGTTAGCCGGGCCCGGCGAAGCTAAGGAACCGATTCGCAGGCACCCACCGGTTGCCGTATCAAGATTCATAGGGAGCGAATTTCCATGCCACTGGTCAACATGAAGCCGCTGCTTCGGCACGCGATGGACAATGGATACGCCGTGGCGGCGTTTAATCTGGTCGATTATTCCACCACCAAAGCGATGGTGAAGGCGGCCGAGGAATTGGGCGCGCCAGTGATCTGTCAGACGTCCAGCAAAACTATCAACCACTACAGCCACGCCGAAATCGTCGGCTGGGTAAAGATGGTGGCTGAAAACTCGGCCGTGCCCGTGGTGCTGCATCTGGACCATTGCCATGACTTCGCGATGATCGAAGAATGCGCCAAGGCTGGCTGGACTTCGATCATGATCGACGCTTCGGAATTCCCGTTCGAGGAAAACCTCGCTCGCTCGCTGAAAGTGCGCGAAATCGCTGAAAAGTACGGCGTCGGCATGGAAGCCGAACTCGGCCAGATCATGGGCGTGGAAGACGACATGGTAGTGGACGAATCCGACAGCGTGCTGACCGATCCTGAAGATGCGCAGCGTTTCTGCGATGCGCTGGACCTGTCCGCTTTCGCTTGCGCAGTCGGCACAGCACACGGTTTCTACAAGGGCGAACCAGTGGTCGATTTCGACCGCATCGAAGCGATCAACCGCCTCACTCGCACCCCGATGGCGCTGCACGGCGGCACCGGTCTTTCGGACGAAACCTTCGCCAAGGCGATTGCGCGGGGTTCGGCCAAGATCAACATCTCGACCAATCTGAAGCACGTGTTCATCGACAGCGTGGACGCCTACCGCGCCGCCAAGCCGAAGGATTACGAACCACTTCGCGTGATCGACGCCCAGTATCAGGCCTGCAAGACGCTGTTCCACGGCTTCATCGAAAAGTTCGGCGGCACCGGCCAAGGCGCGAAGTTCTTTGAATCGCAGGCAAGCAAGTAATGCTGAAGGCGCTTATTTTCGATTGCGACGGGGTTCTCGTCGATACCGAACGCGATGCGCACCGGGTTGGCTTCAACCGTGCCTTTGCGCTGGCTGGGATCGAAGCGGATTGGACCGTGGAGCTCTACGCCAAGCTGCTGCTCACTGCGGGCGGCAAGGAACGGATGCGGGTGTATTTCGACGAATTCGGCTGGCCCGACGGCGTTGACACCGATGCCGCCAAGGATGCGCTGATCCTCGCGCTGCACCAGACCAAAACCGGCATTACCAGCGACATCGTCGCCGAGCTGCCAGTTCGGCCCGGCGTGCTGCGGATCATCGACGAGGCGCGCGCTGCGGGCATTCGGTTGGGCGTGTGCACCACGTCAAACCCGAAGTTCATCGACGCAGTGCTCGATCTGTTCGGGCCAGAGCGCAAGGCTGCGTTCGAATTCGTCCATGCGGGCGATGTGGTCGCGAAGAAGAAGCCAGCTCCCGACATCTACCTGTTGGCGCTCGAAACGCTCGGGCTTCCGGCAAGCGATTGCGTCGTGGTGGAGGATAGCCGCAACGGCCTGCTCGCCGCTACCGGCGCAGGCATCGCCACGCTGGTGACCAAGAGCACCTACACCGCCGAGGAAGATTTCACCGAAGCCGCGCGCGTGGTTTCGGAACTGGGCGACGAACCGAATGTGCAGGTGACGCTGGCGGATCTCGCCGCGCTCGCCAGTTAAGGAGAGACAAATGACGATGATTTCACAGGCTCAGATCGAAGCTGCGATCCTGACCACCTCGGACACAATCCTGCGCAACGAGATGTATTTTTGCGATCTCGACGGCCTCGCTGGCGACGGTGATTTCGGCAATTCGCTGGCGACAGGATTCAAGGTCATCAAGAAAGACCTGCCAGAAATGGGCGCGCCCGATATCGGCGCCATGTTGCTGAAACTCAGCATGGTCGTTTCCAAGCATGTCGGCGGATCGTCCGGCCCGATCTGGGGCACCGGGTTCATGAAGGCAGCGGCAATGTCCAAGGGCAAGACCGAAGTCAGCCTCGAAGAACTGGCTGCGATGATCGGTAATGCGGTTGACGGGATCATGTCGCGCGGCGGGGCCAAGTTGGGCGACAAGACGCTGCTCGATGCCATCATCCCGGTCAGCGAAAAGCTGAAAGAACACGCTGCCCTTGGAACCGCCGATCACGGCGCAGTGCTGGCCGATTGCACCGCTGTTGCTGACGGCGCGGTAGAGGAAACCCGCCATCTGATCGCGCATCGCGGTCGCGCGAGCCAAGTTGGCGAACGCAGCGCCAACACCCCCGATCCGGGCATCGTGGCTATCGCCTCGATCCTGACCGACTGGTGCAAGGCCAACGGCGTTTCCTACACCCCCAACGCACCCGAAGTGGTCAAGGCCACCTCGTAATCACCACCTGTCTTTTGGAGAGGACATTCCCATGAAGAAGTTCGTCAACGACCCAGCCAATTTCGTGCCAGAATTCATGGCCGGCGTACTCGCCGCCAACCCAGACCTGCTGGAGGGCAACCTCGAATTCCAGATGGTCAAGCGCAAGGATCGCCCGGTCGATAACAAGGTTTCGGTCATCCAGGGTTCGGGTTCGGGTCATGAGCCTGCGCACGTCATGGCAGTCGGCCCCGGCATGCTCGATGGCGCGTGCCAAGGCCCCGTGTTTGCCGCGCCGCCAGTGGATGCGTGCTACGAAACGATCAAGGCGCTCGCGACCCCCGCTGGCGTGTTGGTGCTGGTGAACAACTATCAGGGCGACCGGATGGCTTGGGATACCGCGATCGAACTGGCGCAGGCCGAAGACATCATCGTCGACCAGTTCATCATCAATGATGACGTCGCGGTGAAGGATTCGCTCTACACCGTCGGTCGCCGCGGCGTGGCCGGCAATTTCTTCGTGATGAAGGCTTGCGGTGCTGCTGCCGAAGCAGGCCAGTCGCTGGCACAGGTCAAGGCCGTGGCCGAGAAGGTCAACGCCAATGTCCGCACGATGGGCGTCGCGCTCACCTCGTGCATTCCGCCTGCCAAGGGCACCGTGATTTTCGACATCGGTGATGACGAAATGGAAGTCGGCGTGGGCATCCACGGCGAACCGGGCCGTAGCCGCGAGAAAATCCGCCCAGCGGATTCGATCACCGAAACCTTGTTTGAAGCGATTGCTGAAGACATTCCGTTCGTATCCGGCGACCGCGTGGCACTGATGGTCAACGGCCTCGGCGGCACTCCGCCAGCCGAACTATACGTGCTGTATGCCAAGGCGCACGCTTTGGCCGAAGCACGCGGACTCGTGGTCGCGCGCAACTATGTGGGCGAATATTGCACCGCCATCGACATGGTCGGCTGCTCGATCACGATGCTGAAACTGGATGCCGAGATCGAGGCTTACCTCGCCGCTCCTGCGGAAACGGCTTGCCGGATTTTCTAATTCGCGACTGAGTTATGCAGATGCCCGGCCTTGCGAAAGGTCGGGCATCTGTGCGTCTAGGCCAGCGAAATCAGCAACACCGATATACCGCCACTCACGCTGCAGCCGCTTATCGACCCGCGATATTTTGCGCGACCGTACGCACAAAATCGTCGTTGGGAGCCAGCGCCACTGCTCGCGCAATTGTCTCTCGCGCTTTCGCGATGCGGTCGGCTTGCTCATAAAGGTTGGCCGCTTGCGCCAGCGCGCCAGCGTCACCACCACTCACCACAACCATCGCATCGGCGGTGGCCACCGCCTGCGTGCGCCGGTTCATATCCATCAGAATATTGAACTTGATCGGATACGCGTGCGCCGTTTCTGGAGACAGTTCGATAGCGCGGTTTACATCTGCCAGTGCGCGGTCAAATTCATACTCCATCCACAGCGTATCCGCGCGCATCAGCAATACGGGCACATAGTCGGGCGCCAGCCCTATCGCCTGATCGAGTTCGGCAAGTTTTTCGTCAGTCTCGCCGATCGACCGGCGGCTGGCGCTGGTCATCAAGGCAATCACATTCGGCGCAGTGGCAAGCGATTGCGCCAGCAATGTATCGGCCTGTCCATCAAGCCCGATGCGCAGATACATTTCGCTGGCCGCAGCCCGCACCACCGGTTCATCAGGGAACCGCGCCAGCATTTCGTCAATATGCGCAGTCAACGCCGCTTCATCTTTCATTTCAGCCAGCATCATGCCTTCGAAAATGTAGTTCATGGCAAAGTCGGGCTGCAATTCGCGCAGTCGGCGCGTATCCGCCAGGGCCTCGGGAAACGCACGCAGATTTGCATTGGCCTGAGCCCGTTGACGCAGAGCAAACACGTTATCCGGCTTTGCATCTATCGCTCTACCATAGGCAGCAACCGCCCCGGCCATATCGCCCCCCGTCAGCGCCAGCGCACCTTGCGCGTGAAACGCCACATGGTTGTCGGGGTCGAGCGCCAACGCCTGCACCGCATCAGCGGCGGAGGCATCGCGTTCACCCAGTTCTGCCAGCGCTAACGCCCGATTGGCTAATGCCCACGCATTTCGGGGGGCCAGTTCCACCGCCCGGTCGAACACTTCGCGCGCTTGCTGCCACTGGTCTGCGTTCATCAGTGCCACGCCGTTATCGATCAGCAATTGCGGATCGTCGAGGGTGGCATCGGCCATCGCAGTCAGGTCAGCCGCGCTTTCCTGATATGCGGCGGGCAGGTTGAGAAACACCCGCTTATCCCACAACCGCTCAAGCGCTGCCGCCGCTACCGGCGCTTCGGCGGCGGTAAATTCAGCGGCGATGCTGCGGGTCGATCTGGTGGCAGTGAATACGTTGCCTACTATTCCCAGTTCGCGCCGATATTCAATTCCGCCCGCGCTCTCGCTGACCCGCTCACCTTCTATTTCGGATCCGTCGAAGCCAGGAGGCAAGGTCATGATATGCGTCGCACGGTTGTGGAACGGATGCGGCACGGCGAACGGCGCATCGCTACTCGGACCAGGCGCGCGGGTGAAATCGGGAGTATAGCCGACCCGCATATTCTGCGGTTCGTAGTTGCCACCGTCCCAATCCAGCTCTGCTGAGCCTGTAAGCAATATTCGCGCCTCGCCCGCCGCAGCATCGAACCGCATTTCAACCTGTTCGGGGGTGATAAAATTATATCGGCCGCGCCAGAATTGTTCGAGCGCCTGCTGCCGCGCCTGCCCGACGAACTGGGCCATTGCGGAGTTTAAGCTCACGGCGGCATCACCACGAAAAATCACTTCGCCCTGCACCGGCACGGGCGCGCGAAGGCCTGCGCTGGCATCCATCCGCAACACGGTTTCTTCTTCGGCGAACTCCATCGGCGGCGGCATCATCGCCACCAGTTCCGCATTTTCCGCAAGGACCGGCAGGCCCCAACTGAAATGCGGAACAGTAATCCGCGCTAGCGAGGTATCGCCGCGCCGCGTTCCGTCGAGAAAGTACTCCTGTCCGGCCACAACCGCACGTACGATCACATGGTCAAATGCGCCGACCATGGGCAACCGCCCCGACAGCGCATCGCCCAGTTGCGTGCTGACCAGCACGGGATGCGCATCGATTCCCAATTCGCGCAGCAGCCCGATCAACAGAGCGGTCTTAGCCTTGCAATCACCGAACCGCCGCGCCCACGTAGTCGCCGCATCGGCCGGAACCAGCCCGCCTTCGCCCATCGCCAGCGCGACATAGCGGACCCGGTCCTGCACCAGCGCCAGTGCCCGTTCGGCGCGGATAACCGGATCATCGGTTGCCGCGCGAATTTCTTCCAGCGCGGTGCGCAGCGGGCCATCTGCCGGTATCTGTGATGCGGATTGATATAGGGGGACAAATAGCTGCGCCACCTCGCCCCAATCGGCAAATGGACTAGCCTCGATCATCCGCACCAGTTGATAACGGGCAGGCGCGCCAGCAGGCGGCACCAGCGGATCGGTCATACGCATCGTCAGCGCAGCATATTCCCACCCGCCCCGCTCATCACGTTCGAGCGGCGGCAGATTGTCGTCGCCTGTCACGGTTAGCGGCAGGTCTTCCGGCCAGCTAAGCCGCACCCTGCTCGCGCCGACGATACCGTTGAGTGGGCCGAGCGCGGTTTCGGGCCTGCCCTCAAGCACGGGGTTGGCGGAGGAAATGGTGTAAGCCAGCCGCAGCACATCGCCCACTTCTAGCCCAGAAGGGAACAGGTTCGCCGTCAGCACACCCGTAAGCGTGGCCGCATCCAGATTTTGCTCGCGTCGCAAAACGGTAAATGTCTGCCCTTCGCCGAGCACGTCGATCACCTCGTCACCGCGTTCGATCAACACGTGGTGCACCGTTAGCTCATCAAACTCGGGCTGCCACGACAGCGAAATATCACCTGCTGAAAGGCCGTCCGGCTGCACGAATTCAAGCTCGATTGCAATGTAGTGCGTCACTCCGCGCGGTTCGAGCCGCGTCTGGAAATCGCTCATTCGCGCACGGACAGGCATATCGGCGGTAGCGTCTGCGGCGTCGGCAGGCCCGGTGGGCGCATCGAAGTCGATCACCCATTGTGGGGGCGGACCGAACAGCACTTGCTCACCCGCGTAAGCAGGCGCCGAACAAGCGACGAGCGCCGCAGTCGCGAATTTCCAATAGCGTGTCATGCCCCAACCCCGTCAGATCCCCTGATCGGGTGAACATGGCGCAAGCACTTAGCAAAGGCAAAGCCCGAAACAATTGCTTCCGGGCTTAGAGTGCTCGGCGGCTATTTACCGCCCAGCATCCCGCGCGGAGTTAATATCGACTGCCTTTGGACTAGCCGCGAATAATGCGGTGTACGGATCGTCGCCCGTTTCCATCGTGTGCGGTTCTGTGCCTTCGCGCACGGTCGTGCGGCGCATGTCGCGCTTGTGGTTGGCGTAATCATATTCGCCGCCCTTGTGCATCGAACACAGGTTATCCCAGATCACCATGTCGCCCGCGTTCCAGTCCACGCTGAAGATATATTGCGGCTGGGTGCAATGTTCGATCAGGCTGCGGATGAGTGCGCGGCCTTCCGTCTTGTCCATACCCTTCACATCCATCGTGTGCGCGGCGATAAACAGGGCCTTGCGGCCGGAGCCGCGGTGCACGTGGACCAGCGGATGTTCAGCGCGGTGGCGGGCTTCGATTTCCTCGTCGGGAATGTCGGCACCGGCCTGCTTGCGGCTCCACCACAAGGAATTGATCCCGATCTTGCCTTCGAGCAAGTCCTTGGTTTCCTGCGGCAAATCCTCATAGGCGCTGCGGGTGTCGGCGAACCATGTCTGGCCGCCTTCCTTGGGTACTTCGTGCGCCAGCAGCACCGAAAAGCTAGTGCGCTTTTCCAGAAAGGCGCTGTCGGTGTGCCACAACCGGTCGCCCTTACGGTATTCGATTGCGGCCGGGTCGCGGGTGATGTCGCCTTCCAGATTGAGGTTGGAAGCATCGAACAATTCGCGGTACGGCAGCCGCATTGCCGCGCCATCGGGACGCTTGGGGACTTTTTCCAAATAGCCGAAGTTGCGGCTGAATTCGACATGGCCCTCATCAGTAAGGCCTGTATCGCGCCACACCGTGACGCCCCACTTGTCCATCGCATCAGTCACCTGCCGCACTTCTTCAGGCGACAGCGGACGCGTCAGATCGAGGCCCGAACATTCTGCGCCGAACCGGGGCAGAAACGGTTTAATTGTAAGCGGCATTATCTTCTCCCGGACAAAGTCAATCAGGCGCTACCATTCGGGCGCTTTTTCTGCAAGCTCATGCGCTTACAGTGTGCCACCAATACGCCCTGTTGATTGAATGCGCGATGCATCATGGTGACGATTCCCTGCGTCGGGCGAGAGCGGCTTTCGCGCACTTCCAGCACTTCGGTTTGCACATGCACAGTGTCGCCGATGAATAGCGGTGAGGGGAAGCGCACTTCGTCGCAGCCCAGATTGGCTACGGCGGTGCCTTGGGTGGTTTCGGAAATGCTGATTCCCACCATCAATCCCAAGGTGAAGAAGGAATTGACCAGGATCTGGCCGAATTCGCTATCCTTCATGAGCTCCGCATCCAGATGTAGCGGCGCGGGGTTATGCGTCAGCGCGCTCATCAACAGGTTGTCGGTTTCGGTCACGGTGCGGCGCAGCGGGTGATCGAACACCTGCCCGACGCGAAATTCTTCCAGCCACAATCCAGCCATGTGCCTCTCCTATGCCGGAACCCTAGCGCGCGGGCCGCTGCGGCGCTAGGTTACGAGAACTAGGAGAATTGACCCATGCGCCTCGCTGCTCTGATGCTCGCTCCCGCCCTTCTTGGCGGCTGCACTACCGCCACCACCAACCCTCAGGTACGTCCGCAGATTCAGCCTCCGCGCGAAACGGATGCAGCATGTGTGGCTGAAGGCGCGAGCCGCTTCATCGGCCAACGCGTGACAGAAGCACTCGGATCGCAGGTTATCGCCGCAACTGGCGCACGCTCACTACGTTGGGGCCCGCCCGGCGGAGCGATGACGATGGATTTCCGCGAAGACCGCGTGAATGTGTTTTACGACGCCAGCATGATGGTCGAGCGGATCACCTGTGGCTGAACCAGCGGACGGCCGCCAACGCATTCCCGCGCTGTCCGCGTTCGAACAACAGGCAGGCTTCACCCGCGCTATTCGTGTGGAGAACCGCATCATCGTCGCCGGAACGGTCGGTACCGAGGCGGATGGCAGCGTCTCGCCCGATGCCGGGCGTCAGGCAGACCGGTGCTTCGAACAGATCCTGGGCCACATAGCGCAGCTGGGCGGACAATCGGGTGATGTGGTGCGCGTGCGGATGTTCGTGACCGATATCGCCGATGCCGACGCCGTCACCGCTGCATTCACTCGCGCGGTGGCGCACGCGCGGCCAGCGGGCACGCTGGTGGCGATTGCAGCGCTCTACAGCCCGGCGTGGAAATGCGAGATCGAGGCTGAGGCGATCATCGGTAGCGGGCAATAATACGGCGGCTTATGGTTTGGTCGGCGTATCCAAACTTCACCGGCATGCCACTTCGGGCTTGTCATGTTGCACTGCGCTAGCCAAGCCCAGCCGCAACTTCTAACAATGACGCACTGGCCTGCGGGCCTCGAATGGGGAAACGGCCGACAATGAACGATGCGGATCTGGCGGCTCACCTTGCCCATGTCGCAGGGCAGATTCTGCTGCAGGTGCGGTCCAGCCAGATGTTCGACGGGCCGGAAAACGCCAAAGCGCTGGGCAAGGCAGGCGATCAGACTGCGAATCAGTTCCTCGTCCACGCCCTGCGTGTGCAGCGGCCCGATGATGGGCTGCTGTCCGAGGAAAGCCAGGACACGGACGTACGGCTGGGCAAATCGCGCGTGTGGATCATCGATCCGGTCGACGGCACCCGCGAATACGGCGAAGCGCGCGCAGATTGGGCAGTGCACGTGGCGCTGGCGATCGATGGAGTGCCGGAAATCGGCGCAGTCGCTCTACCGGGAATGAATGGCGGGATAGTTCTGCGCACGGATCAGCCGCGCGCCTTGCCGCCAATGGCCGAAACGCCGCGTCTGCTGGTCAGCCGTACGCGGCCAGCCGCCGAAGCAGTTGCTGTGGCCAAAGCAATCGGCGGCGAACTGGTCCCGATGGGTAGCGCGGGGGCCAAAGCGATGGCCGTGGTGCTGGGCGATGCCGAGATTTACCTCCATTCCGGCGGGCAATATGAATGGGATAGCTGCGCGCCTGCCGCCGTGGCGCGCGCACACGGGCTACATTGCAGCCGCATCGATGGCAGTCCGCTGGTGTACAACCAGCCGAACACATGGATGCCCGATCTGCTGATCTGCCGCCCCGAATGGGCGGAACGCTGCCTGGCTGAAGTTCGCGCTCTGGCAGCTGCCTGAGCGTGCTCGAAAATATCAACCTCGGCTATTCGCTGGCCGGGGCCTTTGTCAGTTTCCTCGTAGGCCTGACCGGGGTTGGCGGCGGGTCGTTGATGTCGCCGATCCTGATTCTGGTGTTCGGCGTCAGCCCGGCACTGGCCGTGGGCACCGACCTTTGGTTCGCGGCTGTTACCAAGACGGTCGGCGGTGCTGCGCATCACAAGCTGGCCACGGTCGATTGGTATGTGGTGCGCCGGTTGGCGATGGCCAGCATTCCGGCCGCGGTGCTCACGCTGCTCTGGCTGTGGCTGTATCAGGGCGGTGAATTGGACGACAAACCGCTCAAACGCCTGCTGGGCGCGGCGCTGCTGCTGACCGCAGTTCTTATGCTGCTCAAAAAGCGCGTCCAGCCATCGCTGATGAAATTGCGCACGCGGATGGGCACCAATCTGCGCGCGCGCCAGCGCCTGATGATCATGGTTGGCGGCGCGGTGGTGGGCGGCTTGGTCACGCTGACTTCGGTCGGCGCGGGCGCGCTGGTGGCAGTGCTGCTGGCGGCGGTCTATCCGCTACGGCTGAGTTCCAAGCAGATCGTCGGCACCGATATCGTCCACGCGGTACCGCTCACGTTGGTGGCAGGGTTCGGGCACAGTCTGCTCGGCAATGTCGATGGGTGGATGCTGGCGAGCCTGCTGATCGGATCGATCCCGGGCATCCTCGTCGGCTCAATGGTCGGCGGCAAGATCCCGGAAGACTGGGTTCGCTACGCGCTTGCGACGATGCTAGTGGTGTCGTCGCTCAAGATGCTGGGCGCTTTTTAGGATCAGCCAAGCCACGGCCCGCTAATCGCCAACGTCATCGCCGGGCCGTACAAATTCACGAACATCGTCCGCCCATCGGGAGCAAAGCAAGCGCCCGCCAGCTCGGTTTGTACGCGGCAGCGGGCGAGCGGATAGGACTGACCATCGGGGGTTATGCCGCGCAGGTGATTATCGACGACCGTGGTATATTGGTCCTCGCACACCACCAGATGGCCATTTGGCGCGATGGTGAGGTTATCGCCGAAGCTGTATTGCGCCTTGCCGGTACTCTCGAAGAACAGCTGCAGCCCATCGGGGCCGTGAGCGGAAGTGCGCAGGCGGAAAATCTGCCCCTCCCCCGCCGCGCCGCCGCTGGTAGCGGTAAAGTACAACTCGCCGTCGCCCATCCACAAGCCTTCGCCGCGCGCGAACACCGCCGCACCCAGCGCAGCGCCGCGCACGCGCAGATCATCGTCTGGCGATTCCGGATTGGTCAGCGTAACCCAGCCTGCGCCGTGCCATTCCCCAATCCCAAGCGATGCGGTCCCATCCTTGCCGCGTGTATCTGCCCGGCCCTGCAACACCAGCGCCTGTAGTACGCCTCCCGCAGCCAACCGGCCGGGTTGCGTGGGGAGGAAGCGATAGAACAATCCGTCCTCGCGGTCCTCGGTCAGGTATACGATCCCGGTGGCGGGATCGACGCAGGCCGCTTCGTGGTTGAATCGGCCCATTGCGGTCAACGGCACGGGAGCGGACAGCCCCGGCGCATTGGCAGGCACTTCGAAAACATAGCCGTGATCGCGGTTCACCCGGCCGTTGGGGCGGGTGAGATCTTCCTCGCAGCTCAGCCAGCTACCCCACGGCGTTATCCCGCCCGCGCAATTACGGATCGTACCCGCGAGGCTGCGATATTGGCGCTCAACCTCAAGCGTAGCCGCATCGAGCACAATCGTGGTGGTCCCGCCGGGCAGCGGGATGAGGCTGCGCGCGACCGTGTCATAGGCCGGGCCCATCACCCCGCCGCCGTCATGCTGGGCCTGCAATTCATGGTTGCGCACC
>Ga0247817_10000310_pt1 | contig 29226 bp, 22 predicted proteins | sample UWRJL212509R1_FD_178010 | JGI IMG/M metagenome (GOLD analysis project Ga0247817, IMG submission 178010) | Plant litter microbial communities from Arlington Agricultural Research Station in Wisconsin, United States - UWRJ-L212-509R-1 | ecosystem: Environmental > Terrestrial > Plant litter >...
ATCAACACCAGAATAAACATTACTGGCATAAAACACATACATATTCGATAATAAAAGCTCTGTGTCTATCTGAGGTAAATCTTCTGTCACATTTTCATTAAAAACATCATCTACCAAATCCATATACGGCATAGTTGCCTTGATACCCTGATCGTTTAGCAGGCGAACTTTATGATATAATAATGCTCCAAATTCGCTAACACTTTTATCGTCGTACCAAAGCAATTTGTATTCTTTCTTTTTATAAAGATCCTGAACATCACTTTGGTATTTTTTGAGTTTGGGATATTTTTTATAAAACTGATTAATTGATTCAGCGTCAACAGTAGCTTTTGAAACATATTTGGTAAATGCAGGAACATTTTCAAATTCGGACCTTGTGTCTTTTATCAGGGTCTCTGTTGCAGTAGATTGAAAAAAAGACATCAAAAAACTAACTACAATAATTACAGATACAGAAGTAAAGTTTCGCATATTTTTAGATTTAAATTAGAAAAGAAATTCTATTCAAAAAATACCGAAACCCCATATTTTATCCAAAAACAAGCTTTCACATACTTTTCAAACAATGGCAATCCTAAATTTGGGTACTCAAATATAGCTAAGATTATTGACATTTTGGTCTTCAATTTTTTAAAATTCAACTTAAAAAATTTTGTTATTCCTTTAAAAAAACATTTTTAATACACGAGTTTAAGTGAAATTTTCATTTCAATTCTCTTGTAAGAAAGCAAATACAAACCATCAGAATCATTTTGACTAATCTCTATATCAATAAATACAATTTAAAAGGGTTTGAATCCGAACATAATCTGTTATCTTTGTAGTCTGAAATCAGTTTAAATAAATACAATGCACAAATTGATTTCTTTCAATAGAAAACAGTAGATTAAAATGAAATTAGATAGAAAAGAAATTCTTAAAGCTCTAGAGACAATCACTATAGCCGGAGAAGGAAAAAATATGGTTGAAAGTGGTGCTGTTGCCAATGTCATTACTTTTGGTGACGAGGTTGTGGTAGATTTACTTTTACACACACCAGCAATGCACATTAAAAAAAGAGCCGAAGATGATATCAAAAAAACAATTCTTGAATTGGTATCTCCTGAAGCAAAAATAAAAGTAAACATTAAGGTTGAAGCCAAGGAAAATCCTAACGAAATAAAAGGAAAGGCGATTCCGGGAATCAAAAATATTATTGCCGTTGCTTCTGGTAAAGGTGGTGTTGGAAAATCGACTGTTACTGCAAATCTTGCTGTAACGCTTGCTAAAATGGGTTTTAATGTTGGAATTCTAGATGCCGATATTTACGGACCATCGATGCCAATTATGTTTGATGTTGAAAACGAAAAACCAATTTCGATAAACGTTGACGGAAAATCAAAAATGAAACCTGTTGAAAGTTATGATATTAAAATACTTTCTATTGGTTTCTTTACAGCTCCAAGTCAGGCCGTTATCTGGAGAGGTCCAATGGCTGCAAAAGCATTGAACCAAATGATTTTTGATGCTGATTGGGGAGAATTAGACTTTATGTTGATTGACTTACCTCCGGGAACAGGAGATATTCATCTTTCGATCATGCAATCATTACCTATTACCGGTGCTGTTGTAGTAAGTACTCCGCAAGCTGTGGCTCTTGCCGATGCTAAAAAAGGAGTGGCTATGTTTATGCAGGACAATATCAATGTTCCTGTTTTGGGAATTATCGAAAATATGGCGTACTTTACACCAGAAGAATTACCTGACAATAAATACTATATTTTTGGACAAGAAGGTGCAAAAAACCTGGCTGCAGATCTAGATGTTCCGTTTTTAGGCGAAGTACCAATTGTACAATCTATTCGTGAAGCAGGAGATTACGGTCGCCCTGCAGCAATGCAAACAGCATCAACAATAGAAACTGTTTTTGAGGAAATCACCAGAAATGTTGTACAGGAAACAGTAAACAGAAATGATACTTTACCTGCAACAGAAGCCATTAAAATTACAACTATGGCAGGTTGTTCAGCAGTAAAAAAATAATTAGATAATTGAGATAAACTAATGAGATAATTTGAAAATTAGATAAATAGACAATTTTACTTCAAAGTGTATTTTCTAATTATCTAATGGACTAATTATCTAATGGATAAAATTATGACAACAGAAGAATTAACAAACAACGTATTATTAGCTCTGGACGAAATCAGACCTTTTTTAAATTCTGACGGAGGAGACATTACGCTAATTTCTATAGACGACGACAAACATGTCAAAGTTCGTCTTGAAGGAGCATGTATTAGCTGTAGTGTAAACCAAATGACGCTAAAAGCAGGGGTTGAAACAACAATAAAAAAATATGCTCCACAAATAGAAACTGTGGTGAATATAATGTAGTAAAAAACAGTATTTTCTTCTGCTTTTTTGATTTAAAAAATTAACAAGAATAATACCTCTTTGAGTGTTTTACTTTGTAAATTAATAAAAAACATAGTCTACAGAGTCGTTTATTGCGGATTCAGCAAAAAATAACGTAAAGATTTAAGAATTTTTGTTAAGGAATTGTTACATATTTAACTTAAATTTGTCACATAACCCCAAAATCTTAAATTTATGAAGAATTATTACGCTTTATTTTTATTACTATTTTTTGTTTCTGTGAATTATGCACAGCAAACTACGCAAACACTAATTGTTGACAAAGCCTGGCTAAATGAAGCCGAAGAATGGTCAGATTTTAAATACGCAGGTCAAATTGTATTTTCAACAAATGCAAACGAACCAGAAGGGACTTTAAGAATTGGTAATTATGATTTCTTATACGATTTCTGCGACGGAAAAGCTAAATTTGCAAATAAAGCAACATATAGCGCAGCGCAATTCTCAAATCCAAGAAAGGTATCTGTAACAACAGACAAACAAGGAGTAACAAATTCAACTTACGAAGGTACTCTGATCTTTCAGTCAGATAAAGATTATTATTCTGTCATTGCTTTAGTTACTATACTAGAGAAAAACGGAAATACTTTGGGGTTAAAAATGCACCTTAAAGAAGGGAACAAAAAAGAATACGCATTTAGTTTAAAAAATAGTTAACGTAATTAGGGATTTTTTCACGTTATAAAATCCTAACCAGTAAAATTCCAAATAATTAAAATGGATGTATTAATAAAGATTAAAGATCGAGAAGGAGTTATACACGAGTTACAAGCTCCAACTGATATGGCAATGAATATAATGGAGTTATGCAAAGCATACGAACTACCTGTTGAAGGAACCTGCGGCGGAATGGCCATGTGTGCTTCTTGCCAGTGTTATGTTCTTAATGATGTTGCATTACCTGAAATGGGAGATGAAGAAGAAGCCATGCTGTCGGAAGCATTTTACGTTAAATCAAATAGTCGTTTAGGTTGTCAGATTCCAATTACTACCGAGTTAGAAGGATTAGAATTAGAATTAGCACCTGAATACTAAAAAATAAATTACAATTTTTAAAAATTCCAAATTCCAACCAGCAACTGCTCTTTGGGATTTGGAATTTTTATTTAGAATCTATGCAAGCTCACTGAATCAAAAGGCAGTCAATCCTAAAACCTCTGAAGCAAAAAAAATTACCGCAAAGATCGCTAAGTTTTTATACTCTTAGCTTTTTATAAAAGGCAAAGTTCGCAAAGCTGTATCTTGATTTAGCTTTGCGAACTTTGCCTTTTATAAAACATTCTTAGATAAAATCTTTGTTTCACTGCGGTAAAAAAATAGTCGCCATTTATTGTTTCTCCACAACATTTAGCTTTGCTGCTCAAAAGGTTCAAATTCTCTTTCAGAAAATGCTTCTGTGAGAATTCCTGAGGAACAGAGCCAGTTTATGGTTTCTTCAAGTGTATTTCCTGCTTTATAGATCATTTCACTTTCTCTAGGCAGAATAAAGTATTCGTTTTTAAAAAGAATAATTTCATCTCCGTCGTAAGTATCTCCAATTCGAACTGAACGAAGCACTTCTTCTTTTGATAAAACAGCAGCACCTTCATCCCAAAACCAATACTCGGTAATGCGGCTTTTCCATTCATCCATCGTTAGTATAATAGTTTCCGGAAGATAGATACGCACGTAAGTTCCGCCCAGAATTCCGCTTCCGTAATTCAAAACATACTCTTTATAATCTTCATCAAAAACAATATTCAAAGTCTTTTCGCAAGCCAGAATATCTTCGTTTTCAGCAAGAAATAAGTCGGTTTTATTGGTCTTGTAATTTGGAATTATTTTATAATTGTCGAAGTTCATTTTATTTGTATTTATAATAGCTAAGATACGTTTTTCATCAATCTTTGTCTTTTATTTTAACAAATAGAAACATAGATTTTGAAAAGTACACTAGCTGTTTCACTTTAAATAAAGCACATAGCACAATAACAAAACTATATCTCTGATACTCAAATATTGTATTCGATTTCTCCTATATACAACAAATCAAATTTAGAATTCATTACAGAAACAGGTTTTCCAATTTGGTCTTTCGAAATAAATACAAGCGTATTAACATCTTCCAGATTTTGATTTTGGTCACTTAATCTCTTTTTTACTTCAGCAATCCATTGCTTAGCATACGAATATTTCAAAAATTTTTCTTCGAAAGAAATAGCTTCAGTTTCAAATCCGCTTTCCATAAAATCATGATCTAAAAAATTCTCTCCCTGCGATTTTGCAAAATCAGAGATGAATTTCTCCTCTACCTCATCATCTTCATAATACGCATTATCTTCACCCACAAAATCAAAATACTCCTCTTCTGATTTGAATATCCCCAACCAAAAATGACTTGTCTCTGTTTTCATAGTTTTTCTACTTTATGATTATATTGCTTCTTAATTGCCCCTTAAATTTAATCCCTACCAATTATTGCAAATTATTCAACGGTGAATACCAGCGGATAATTATCTGCATTTTCTATTTCAAAATACTCATCAAAATCCTGAGGATTGGTTTCTTCATAATACTTAACGATTTGCGAAATAAAAACTTCTAAACTGGAAGCTATTACATTTCTATCCTCGTCCGCATGCCAAAATTCGATTAATTGGCCAGGATTTTTGGTAAAAGTCCCTTCGCAGTCAAAACAAATATAATCTCCTCCTCCATTATGAAAAACAGGAATCCAGTTTTCATTCCACCAATTTTCAATTTCAAAATCAGAACCAATCATTGACGTAAGTTCTGCTGCTGTATCCAATGCATCTTCTAAAGAGACAAACATAGAGTTGTTTACAAAAGACTCGTAACAGTTTTGATTTTGCCCGTTTTTCCATTTGTAAAGCGTTTTTAAATTTTCAGGAAGCCGGATTTTGTATTGCTCTTCTAAGTTTTGAATTTCTAAATCGCTTAATGAAGGTTTAAGTTCCTGATAATATTCTGGCCGTAATCCCGCTAATTGCCTGTCTAACTTTTCGATTAATTCATTCATAATATTATTTCCTTTTTACTTAAACGCCAATTCTTCATTTTATTTTGTGCAACATCAAACGTCACTGCAAGAAACAAAAAAACCGCAATTACATTACTGCAATTACGGCTTTTTCTTTATAACAATTTTCTTTAATCTCTGGTTTATACCAAACCTGCCTGAATTAAATATTCAGCGATTTGAATCGTGTTTGTTGCAGCACCTTTTCGTAAGTTGTCAGCAACGATCCACATGTTTAATGTATTTGACTGGCTTTCGTCACGACGAATTCTACCCACAAAAACATCATTTTTACCTTCAGCATACAATGGCATTGGGTAGGTAAATGTATCTAAATTATCCTGAACTACTACTCCATCTGTATGGTGCAAAATTTCGCGAACTTCGTTTACATCAAAATCATTGGTAAACTCTACGTTTACTGCTTCACTATGTCCGCCAACAACTGGTACACGAACTGCCGTAGCGGTAACTCTGATCGTGTTATCACCAAGGATTTTTTGAGTCTCACGAACTAATTTCATTTCTTCTTTAGTATATCCGTTTTCCTCAAAACTATCGCAATGTGGAATTGCATTTCTGTGAATTGGATATTTATAAGCCATTTCTCCCTGAACTCCTGCGTATTCATTTTCTAACTGTCTTACGGCTTTTACACCAGTTCCGGTGATCGATTGGTAAGTGGAAACAATGATTCTTTTGATGTTGTATTTTCTGTGCAACGGAGCCAAAGTGAGTACCATTTGAATAGTAGAACAGTTTGGATTTGCAATAATTTTATCTGCACTTGTTAAAGTATCTGCATTGATTTCCGGAACGATTAATTTTTTTGTCGGATCCATTCTCCATGCCGATGAGTTATCGATAACCGTTGTTCCTGCTGCAGCAAATTTTGGTGCCCATTCTAACGAAGTATCTCCTCCGGCTGAGAAAAGAGCAATATCAGCTTTTAAATCAACTGCTGTTTGTAATCCTACAACTTTATATTTTTGACCTTTATATTCAATTTCTTTTCCAACTGATTTTTCAGAAGCCACAGGAATTAATTCTGTAACAGGAAAATTTCTTTCTGCTAAAACTTTAAGCATTATCTCGCCAACCATACCAGTGGCACCTACAACGGCTATTCTCATTTTTATATCTTTAGTATGAATTAATCTAATTTACTCTGCAAAAGTATACAATATAAAAGTCAAAACAAGGCGCTTCACAAAAAATAACAAAATGTTACAAATCAAACAAAAATAAAAAAACCGCCTCAATTAAGAAGCGGTTAAGTTAGACTTAGTGTAGCGGTATAGTATATTATTGTTTATTTTTTAATAAATCCCTAATCTGAATAAGCAATTCTTCCTGAGTTGGTCCTGCTGGTGCAGCCGGTGGCGGAACTTCTTTCTTTTTTGCATGGTTTATTCCTTTAATAATTAAGAATAAAACAAAAGCAACAATTAGAAAGTTAATTACTGCCGAAAGAAACAAACCATATTTTACACCGCCAAAAGCTGTTAGCTCTTCTATCGTAGATAAATGTGCTGCATCTAAAGCCGGTTTTAATATTAATGGCGTAATTACATTTTCAATTAATGAGCTCACAATTTTGCCAAAAGCAGCTCCAATTATAACACCGACAGCCAAATCGACTACGTTGCCTTTCATTGCAAATTCCTTAAATTCTGAAAACATCCCCATAATTGTTCTTTTAGTTTATAAATTAATTCATATCGAAAATACGGAATTTTCAGCAAAGTTTCAAAATCTATCTAAAAAATACTCTTTTTACGCGTTGCGAAATGCTGGTCATAATTTCATACGGAATGGTTTTTAGTGCTGCGGCCATCTCGATAACTGTTGGGCTTTCGCCGAATATAATAACCGAATCACCTTCTTTACAATCAATATGGCTTACATCAACCATGAGCATATCCATACAAACGCTTCCTACAATAAATGCTTTCTGATTTTTTATCACTACATAACCCACCTGATTTCCCCATAAACGAGAAATACCATCAGCATAACCAATGGGTATTGTTGCAATTTTAGTTTCTTTCGAAGCCATAAAACGACGTCCATAACCCACACTGTCGCCAGTAGGAATAGTGCGAACCTGAGAAATAATCGATTTTAATGTACTTACATTTTCCAGATATTTTTGTTCTGCCGGATCGTTTGAAACTCCGTACAAACCAATTCCTAAACGTACCATATTGTATTGTGCATCCGGGAAATTGCTAATTCCTGACGTATTTAGAATATGACGAATAGGATTTATATTTAATTCTGAAATTAATTTCGATGACAGTTTTTCGAATAAATTAATCTGAGAGATCACAAAATCATAATGCTGTAATTCATCGCTTGTGGCCAAATGCGACAAAACACTTTTTATTTTTACGGTCGAATTTCCTTTTAAAGTCTGAATCAGTTCCTCGAGCGTATTTTCTTCAAAACCCAAACGATGCATTCCTGTATCTAATTTAATATGAATTGGGAAGTCTTTTAAATTCTTTTCTCTCGCAATTTTCAGGAAAGCTTTTAAACCTTTTATACTATAAATTTCAGGTTCAAGATGGTACTGAATAATCGAAGGAAAACTGGTCGATTCAGGATTCAACACCATAATAGGCAGTTTTATACCGCCATTTTTAAGCGAGATTCCTTCATCGGCGAAAGCCACACCTAAATAATCAACTTTATGATGTTCGAGTAATTTGGCAATTTCCAAGCCTCCGTTGCCATAACCAAACGCTTTCACCATCACCATTAACTTCACGTTATTGGCTAATTTTGATTTGTAATAATTCAGGTTATAACTAATCGAGTTCAGATTGATTTCAAGAACTGTTTCATGCGTTTTCTCTTCCAGCAATGACACAATTTCTTCGAACTGAAATGATCTTGCTCCTTTTATTAAAATAGTTTCATTTTCGAAATTCAGACTTTCGATCTGAGCAATAAATTCAGCTGTGTTTTGAAAAGTAACAGCATTTGAAAATTTAGACTTAAAAGCCGAAATTGTAGTTCCAATTCCTATTACTCTGTTTATTTTATTATCGGCAATTAATTGCCCTACTTTCGAATATAATTCTTCATTAGAAAATCCGCTTTGAACAATGTCAGACAAAATAACTGTTTTTGAAGCATTTTTTTTCTTTTGGCTTTCTAAAAAATCCAAAGCAATTGTAAGCGACTCAAAATCTGAACTGTAACTATCATCTATTATACTGCAATTATTGATTCCGTTTTTAACTTCCAGACGCATATGCACAGGATACAAACGCTTAAATCTATTTTGAATGGTCTCGAAATCATAATTCAAATACAGTAAAACTGCCAGACATGAAATGGCATTTTCTATAGAAGCTGTATCACTAAAAGGAATTTCCAAATTAAAAATTTCCTCTTTATATTGGTATTTAATATGTGTTGAATCGCTTTTGTTTTCTTTATTTAAAATAAAAACATCAGCAGAAGCATCTGTAAAACTCCACGAAAAAAGTGTTCTGGGATGCATCATATATTCGGCCACGAACTGGGACAAACAAGAATCTACGATTTCATTTTTTTGATAAATTATTACTGGACAGTCTTTGAATAAAATCAATTTTTCGTCGATCTTTTGCACTAAATTTAAAAAGCCTTCATCATGTGCACTTCCTATATTAGTTAGTACACCAATTGTAGGTTTAATGATTTTCTCGAGGTTTACCATTTCGTTAACCGTAGAAATTCCGGCTTCGAAAATCCCTAAATTGTGTTTCTCATTGATCGCCATTATAGACAATGGAACTCCTACCTGAGAATTATAGCTTTTTGGGCTTCGGATAATATTAAAATCAGGACTCAACAAGAAATTAAGCCATTCTTTTACGATCGTTTTACCATTACTTCCGGTTAACCCGATAACAGGAAAATCGAAAAGATTACGATAATAAGCTGCAAATTCCTGTAACGCTTTTAAAGTATTTTTAACGACTAGAAAATTAGCTTTTCCGGCACAATTTTCAGGAATATATTGTACAACAAAATTTTGTACACCTTGTGCCATCAGTTCCTCGATATACAAATGAGCATCATTATTAACACCTGATAAGGCAATAAACAAAGTTTCAGATCCGTTTTGTAAGGAACGGCTATCGATTGAAATATGATTAATAAAAATATCAGTTTCTGAGCCAATCCATTCGGCATCAAGAACCGGGATAAGGCTTTTTAAGTTTATGCTCATTGAAAATTCTTTTTGTCAAATTTAAAAAAAGGTTTGCCATGAATTTCACAAATTTTCACTAATTATTGTGGTTGTTTTTTTTGCCACAGATTAAAATGATTTCGCAGATTAATAAAAAGGTTTGCCACGAATTGCACAAATTCTCACTAATTCTTTGTGGTTATTTTTTTGCCACAGATTAAAAAGATTTTCGCAGATTAATAAAAGTTGCTAAGAATTACAATAAATAATTCGTGCCATTTCGTGAAATTCGTGGCAAAAAACCGGCATAGAAAAGAAATCTTTTTTAATTATTTTAATCTGTGGCAAAAAAAATAATTCGTGCTAATTCGTGCAATTCGTGGCAAAAAAACATTATTTGTTTATATTTGCTAACACCACTAAATACAACGTTTTGAAAAGAATCCTTCCTTTATTTTCGTATATATTACATCCGATTTTTATCTCGATGTATGCCACCTTATTTTATCTTTTTTGCAAAAACGATGCTTTTACAAATCAGGAAAAATATTATGTTTTATTCCAGATTCTGATCATTACGATTTTAGTACCTATATTGTTTTTCTTATTGCTTCGTTCAACCGGGCATGTAAAATCAGTCATGGTTCATGAAACTTCACAGCGTAAAATTCCGCTTGTACTACAGTGTTTTTTATATATTTTACTGGTAAAAAGAAGCATTGTGATTGCACGTTATCCAGAGTTGCATTTCTTTTTCTTGGGCGCTTTGTTTAGTACGATTTTAGCTTTGGTTTTTGCTATGCTTAAAATAAAAGCGAGTTTGCACATGATGGCCATTAGCGGATTTACCATTTTTGCTATCGGATTAAACATGCATCTTCAAATGCACAATCCGTATTGGGCTGCTTTTTTGATTTTAATGACAGGCGTTGTAGCCTCTTCTCGTTTAGAAATGGAAGCACACTCGCCAAATGAATTGTTAATTGGAACCTTTATAGGAATCGTTCCGCAGTTACTGTTTTTGTATTTGTGGCTATAAAATATAGAAAATCAAACCAATATTCATGGCTTTCATACTGATACTTTCGCCGGTAGAAACGGTTTTTACTGATTTATCAAACAAACTATTTAGTCCGTAATAACAATAAACATTCCAGGTATTATAACCTGCTGAAATGTAAACTCCATATTGAAACTGATTGACATCTTTGTTGTTAGAAATTTTATACGTTGTTTCTCCATCTTTTAAAATCGATTTGTCTGAGAAAACATAACTCAGTTTTACACCGCTGTAAACCCTCCAAAACTTGGAACTTTCATACGTAGAATTCCTCCATCTAAACTCAATTGGCAGATCAACTGAATATTGCTTATATCTGTTCGACACAAATTCGCCATAGCCATTTACACCATAAATTTGCGCACCATCCTGAGATTTTGAAATGGTCAGGTTTTGATAAAAGTTTTGATAACTCAATCCCAAACCTGCTGCAATTGCAAGGGTTCTTGTTTTATTGATGGGCATATCACGCAAAAAACCTGCAGAAAGTCCCGCAGAAAATTTATCCTGTTTTAAGCCAGAGGGCGCCTGAACCAAAAGATTATAAGTAACCGAAAAGTAAAACTGATCTTCGCGATATAAAGAATCGATTTTTACAATAGGTTTTATCTCCGGCTTAACGTCTTGCGCAAAAGAATTGAAAAACGATACTAAAAACAAACAACTAAAAAGTAATCGCATATCGTATTTTGGTTTTAAAGAGTTTTTCAAGTAAACGTTTTTTAGAGTAAATTTATTTTACTTACAAATATAATATAATGCTAGCTCAGGATGCAATTAGATCGCAATTATTCTCTTTTTGATGAAGAATAAAATCATTCGTTGTACTTTTTTCATTAAATCAAGAACAGAAATCAAAAAATAAATCAATTATAGTTTGATCTTTTATACCTTTGTCGTGAAATGAAAAGAAAACAGCTCATACTAAGTGTTTCTTTGGCTCTAACGGTATTGTTCTCAATATTGTTTCAGTCGATACACAGTTATGAGCATATTGTAAAGCAACTTTCAGAAAAACAATGTCATCATAATTATAACGATCCTAATGGTGAAATAACGCATCAGCATAATGATTACGATGTGTGTTTTGTTTGTCATTTTGTTTTTGGAAGTTATATTTTACCGGAACAATTTGCTTTTGAATTTCATACCTTCAACTACGAAATCCCTTATTTTTTCACCCATTCAGAAAAAATATTTTCAATTTCAGAAAACCCTTATCAATTACGAGGGCCGCCTTCTACTATAGTTTCTTAATTTCGAAATAGTCGAAATACAATCAAATTCTTTTTAAATCTAATTCAAAAAAAGTTAGTCAATTTCCCCATCCTGAAACTTCAAGGATCGGCAAATTTTACTATTTATTTTTGTTTTTGTTTAAAGAATAAATTCTTCCAATTAACTATAGTATCATTTTCAAATGAAAAAAATAATATTAGCCCTTATTTTAGGGTTCTCGGGCATTCTTTCTGCTCAAAATTCGGTTTCAGGAACAGTAACAAATCTTGAAAACCAGCCATTGGCCAATGTATCTGTATATGCGCCCGAATTGCATAAAGGAACTACAACGGATCAAAACGGGAAATACGAATTTAAGAATCTTCCAAACGGAAGCTTCAGACTTACTTTTACTTTCGTGGGTTTTACCACTCAAAGTAAATCAATTTCTAAATTATTAAAAGAAAACACTATTGATATCACCCTTACCGAATCTATTTTTGAAATGGATGAAGTAGTAGTTTCAACACCTTTCAACAAATTGCAATCGCAAAACGTAATGAAAGTGGAACATGAAAGCATTAAAACGTTGCAGCAAAAAGGAACTTCAACTTTAATCGAAGGTTTGGCAACAATTCCGGGAGTTTCGCAAATTTCTACGGGAACATCTATTGGGAAACCTGTAATTCGCGGATTGAGCGGCAATCGTGTTTTGGTTTATTCTCAAGGTGTTCGTATCGAAAACCAACAATTTGGAGACGAACATGGTTTAGGTTTAAACGATGCCGGAATCGAAAGTGTTGAAGTAATAAAAGGACCTGCTTCTTTATTATATGGTTCTGATGCACTTGGTGGAGTTTTATATTTTAATCCTGAAAAATTTGCTGATGCGAATACTTTTAAGGCAAATTTTAGTCAAAAATACTTCACGAATACGCAAGGAAGCAATTCTTCTATTGGATTAAAAACATCTACTGATAATTGGAAATTTTTAGCCCGCGGAAGTTTCAACACCCATTCTGATTACAAAATTGCCGATGGGGATCGCGTAACCAACACGCGTTACAACGAAACCGATTTTAAAACCGGAATTGGCTATAGCAACTCTAGTTTCTCTAGTGTTTTGAGATACAATTACAACAAACTTGATCTTGGAATGCCGGATAATGGAATTGGAGAACAATCTACAAGTAAAAACACAGAGTTTCCGAGACAAGGAATTTTCAATCATTTATTGAGTTTAAACAACGTTATCTTTTTTGAAAATTCGAAATTAGATGTTGATTTAGGCTATATCGCCAATGACCGAAGCGAGTTTGAAGACAGTAATGAAGCATCTCTTCATATGAAACTGAACACTTTTAATTATAATGCGAAGTATCATTTTCCTAAACTAGGCAAAATTGAAACGATTTTAGGTGTTCAGGGAATGCATCAAACGAACAAAAATTCAGGCGAAGAATACCTGATTCCGGATGCTACAACCAATGATTTCGGTGTTTTTGGAACTGCAAATTACGAATGGGACAATAGTGTTCTACAAGCCGGATTACGTTTTGACAATCGAAACATTACCTCAATAGCGCATGGTACCGAAGGTGAAGAAGGTTATTTTTTACCTCTTGACCGATCTTTTGATAGTTTTAATGCTTCATTGGGATATAAAACAAAACTGGCAGAACCATTGACACTTCGATTGAATGTTGCGACAGGATTTAGAGCTCCAAATTTAGCCGAGTTAACTTCAAACGGAGTTCACGAAGGAACAAACCGCTACGAAATTGGAAATGCTGCTTTAAAAACAGAACAAAACGTTCAGACTGATTTGAATTTAGAGTACAAAAACACGCATTTTGAGTTTTTTATTAACGGATTCTACAATCACGTAAACAATTATATCTTCACTTCGCCAACGGGAGAAGTTCGCGATGATAATGATGTTTTTGCTTATGTTCAGGACAATGCCAAATTATATGGTGGTGAAGTTGGTTTGCATTTTCATCCTCATCCATTAGACTGGCTGCATTTTGAAACGAGTTTTGAAACCGTAACGGGTAAAAAAGCAAACAATGATTATTTGCCTTTGATTCCTGCCAACAACTGGAACAATACTTTAAGAACTGAATTTAAAATCAATAACTGGTTCGAAGAAGGATATGCTTCATTAAATGTTTCATCAACTTTTGCGCAGAAAAATGTGAGTGGTTTTGAAACCGCTTCAGACGGATATACATTGGTAAATCTTGGTTTTGGAGGCACAGTAAAACTAGGCAAACACGCATTTGATGTGAACCTGAACGGAAACAATTTATTCGACCAAAAATATATTGCGCATTTATCAAGATTAAAAACAGACGGAATTCCTAATATAGGACGAAATATCGTTCTGGGAGTAAACTTCAATCTGTAATCTCATTTAAAAACAAAGTTCGCAAAGTCTTTCTCTACATCAACGCAAAGTTCGCAAAGCCAATATGTTGATTTCAGTCTTTGCGAACTTTGTATTTTTTAAAAGTTTTATTAAATAAAATCTTTGCGGACTTTGCGGTTAAATAAGCATTGATCTAACAAAAAACGCTATTTTTGTGACAACTGTTAAACATAAATTATGAAAAAAACATTTCTTATAATGGCAATTACAACTGCAGGAATTTCGTTCGGGCAGAATAAAATTCAATATCCCGAAAGCAAAAAAGGCGAAACAGTTGACGTCTATTTTGACACAAAAGTAAACGATCCTTATCGTTGGCTTGAAGATGACAAATCAGCTGAAACCGGTGCATGGGTAAAAGCTGAAAATGAGGTTACTTATGGGTATTTAGATAAAATTCCGTTTCGTGAAGAACTTAAAAAACGAATGGAAAAACTTTGGAATTATGAGAAAATCAGCGCTCCGTTTGTAGAAGGAAAATTTACTTATTATTCTAAAAACAACGGACTTCAGAATCAATCTGTTATTTATAGAAAAGGAAAAGATGGCAAAGAAGAAGTTTTCTTAGATCCAAATACTTTTTCTAAAGACGGAACAACTTCTCTTGGCGGTTTAAATTTTTCTAAAGATGGAAATAAAGCGGCTTACGCTATTTCTGAAGGCGGAAGCGACTGGAGAAAAGTAATCATTATTGATGCTTTGTCTAAAAAAGCGATCGAAGATACTTTGGTAGATGTAAAATTTAGTGGTGTTGCATGGCACGGAAACGAAGGGTTTTACTACTCTAGTTACGAAAAACCAAAAGGAAGCGAATTATCTGCAAAAACAGATCAGCATAAATTGTATTACCACAAACTTGGAACTGCTCAAAAAGAAGACAAAGTGATTTTTGGTGCCGATCAAAAAAGAAGATACGTAGGTGGTTATGTTACTGAAGATGATAAATATTTGGTAATCTCTGCTGCTAATTCTACTTACGGAAACGAATTATACATCAAAGATTTAACGAAAGCAGATAGTCCGATTGTAACGATTGTAGATAATTTTAACAGCAGCAATCAGATTATCGAGAATGAAGGAACTAAATTGTTTATCGAAACTGACTTAAATGCGCCCAATACACGTGTTGTTACTGTTGATATAAGCAATCCAAAACCTGAAAACTGGAAAGATTTTATCAAAGAAACTCAAAATATCCTATCCCCTTCAACCGGTGGTGGATTTTTCTTCGCTAATTACACAAAAGATGCTGTTTCATTTGTACAACAATATGATTACAGTGGTAAACTTATTCGCGAAATCAAACTTCCTGCTGTAGGAACTGCTGGTGGATTTGGAGGTAAAAAAGAAGAAAAAACTTTATACTATAGCTTTACGAATTACACCACTCCGGGAACAATTTATTCATTGGAACCAAAATCCGGTAAATCTGAAGTATATCAAAAACCTATAGTGGATTTTAAAAGTGAAAATTACGAATCTAAGCAAGTATTCTATACTTCAAAAGACGGAACAAAAATCCCGATGATTATTACTTATAAAAAAGGAACGAAATTAGACGGTAAAAATCCAACTATTCTTTACGGTTACGGTGGATTCAACATTAGTTTAACGCCAAGTTTCAGTATTGCAAATGCCGTTTGGTTAGAAAATGGAGGAGTTTATGCTGTTGCCAACTTAAGAGGTGGTGGAGAATACGGTAAAAAATGGCACGATGCCGGAACTAAATTGCAAAAGCAAAATGTATTTGATGATTTTATTGCGGCAGGCGAATATTTAATCGCTCAAAAATATACTTCATCAGATTTCTTAGCGATTCGCGGAGGTTCTAACGGAGGTTTATTAGTTGGGGCAACAATGACTCAACGTCCTGACTTAATGAAAGTGGCGTTGCCGGCAGTTGGTGTAATGGATATGTTGCGCTACCATACTTTTACTGCAGGTGCAGGTTGGGCTTACGATTACGGAACAGCTCAGGACAACAAAGAAATGTTTGAATACTTAAAAGGATATTCTCCTGTACAAAATGTAAAAGCAGGAGTTAAATATCCTGCAACAATGGTTACCACTGGAGATCATGATGACCGTGTAGTTCCTGCACATAGTTTTAAATTTGCTGCTGAATTGCAAGAAAAACAAACAGGACCAAACCCTGTTTTAATTCGTATTGATGTAAAAGCAGGTCACGGAGCAGGAAAATCTGTTGCCGCTACGATCCAGGAGAATGTAGACATTCAGGCGTTCACGCTTTACAATATGGGCTTTAAAGCTTTACCTAAAAAATAAAACTTTAACCTTTTAATTTTATTAGCCACGAATTCACGAATTATTTTTGTGAGTTTGTGGCTAATTTTTTTTGCAATATTTTTTTGCCAGGGACTACTTTTAATTTTACCGCAAAGCACGCAAAGATTTTATACAAAAGTATCTGCACAAGATGCAAAGTTCGCAAAGCTGGTTCAATACAAAGCTTTGCGAACTTTGTGTTTTTATAAAATCCTCTAAGCATAAAATCTTTGCGTGCTTTGCGGTAAAATTAAATCCTGCAAAATCTATATGAAAAAATAATTCGGGAAAATTAGTGCAATTCGTGGCAAACCTTTTTTAAATTTGAGAAACTAAAAAACCAGAAAAATGAAAATTGTAAAATGGGGAATTATAGGTTGTGGTAATGTAACCGAAGTTAAGAGCGGGCCTGCTTTTCAAAAATCGCCTAACTCGGCTTTAGTTGCAGTAATGCGCAGGGATGCTGCTCTTGTAGAAGATTATGCGAAACGCCATAATGTTCCCAAATGGTATTCGAATGCTGTGGATTTAATTAATGACCCTGAGGTCGATGCCGTTTATATCGCTACTCCTCCATCCTCTCACAAAGAATATACTATTTTGTGTGCCAAAGCCGGAAAACCGGTTTATGTAGAAAAACCAATGGCATTAAATTTTGAAGAATGCAATGAAATGATCAGCGTTTGCAAAGAACACAACGTGCCATTATTTGTAGCTTATTACAGAAGAAGTTTACCTCGCTTTTTAAAAATAAAAGAACTAATTGATCAAAATAAAATTGGAACTGTAAGACATGTAAATTGCGTTTTATATCATCCGTTTGAAGAAAGATACGATGACGAAATCAATTTGCCGTGGACAGTTTTACCACACATTTCCGGCGGTGGAATCTTTGTTGATCTGGCTTGTCATACGTTAGATTTTCTTGATTTTGTTTTAGGCCCGATCAAATCTGTTCGCGGGCATGCAAGTTCTCAGCTTAAAGCGTATCCTGCTGAAGATTCGGTTTCGATGTCCTTTTTATTCGAAAATGGAATTCACGGAACGGGTTTGTGGAATTTTGCCAGTTTTGAACGTTATGACAACACTGATATTGTTGGTGATAAAGGAAAAATCTCTTTCTCTACTTTCGGCAACGACCCGATACATATTCAATATACAAATGGCGAAAAAGAAAGCATCACTATTGAAAATCCTCTTCATATTCAGCAGCCTCTTGTTGAGACTGTAGTGGCTGAAATTCTGGGCAATGAAGGTATTAATCCTTCAAGAGGAACTTCGGCCTCAAGAACAACCTGGGTAATTGATGAAGTTTTGAAGGAGTTTAGGAATTCAAAATAATTTTCTAAAATATCATCATCGCGATGAATGGATTAAAATCCATCCCTACAAAATAAATCGAGCAGAAGGCTCTTTACATAGAGTTTCAGAGAAACGGGTCATTTTGTAGCAACGAATTTTAATCCGTTGAAATAATATATATTGTGCAATATTGTCATTTCGACGAAGGAGAAATCTTCGCAAGAAACTCCGCAACGAAAATTCAATCTTTGTCGAGCTTCTTGCGAAGATTTCTCCTTCGTCGAAATGACAAAAGCACAAAAAAGAGGATATTCTAAACGAATATCCTCTTTTTATAAACTATAAATTTCTTTAAAATTATAGGCTGTATTTAAGCCCCAAAGTCAAACCTAAACCTGAAATTCCAACGTAAGAACTTAACTCATCCATCGGTTTTGTTTTATCAACACCATTCGGATTTGTTAAAGCATTATTAGAATTAACGTCTAATCTATCTCTGTAATTTGTATGTATTTGAGAAGTGCTTCTAGAAGCTAGAGCATCATTTCCATTAACATTAAACTCTGTAGTTTCTTTAGTTTTTCCGTGTACAGTAAAGTTGCGGTATTCCAATTCACCAAAAACCGAAATGTTTTTTCCTAATTTATAAGATGTTCCTAAAGCAGCAACAAACCCAACTGTTGGATTTGGTTTTACTTTATCAACACTATGAACATTTCCAAAAGCAACCGGAGCTCCTGTTGTTGGATTAAAAGCAATTGGAGCGTACGCATCAGAAGTGATTTCTAAATCCCCATGAATAGGAACTAAAACACCTACTTTAGTATATGGTTCAAAACCTTTGTGTTCTCCTAAAAATAAAACCAATGCAGGCGCTAAATCAAAAGCAGTAATCTGACCTACTGATTTAAAAGCGTATACACCAGCTGGCGTAATAGGCACATCTGATCTGGTTTGTGCCATTGTCTTATCTTTACTAGTATAGTAATTAACTCCCAACTCAACTCCTAAACGAGCATTAAATCTATATCCAGCTGTTATTCCTGTTCTAAAACCTTCACCAAATGAACCTGTAACACTTTCTTCAGAAACTAATTTTCCTCCTACAAAAGTTCTATCCAATGGAAGATTTCCTCCTACAGTTGGAAATTCAGTTGCAGCAGTCTGAATAAAATAAGATCCTCCTAATTTAAAATACCAACTTTCTGGTTTATCTGCTTTTTCTGTTTGCGCCATTGTGGCCATAGAGCAAACTAATAATCCTAATAAAAATAGGTTCTTTTTCATAATTCTGATTTAATTAATTTTTACAAACTTAGATTATTTTAACATATTCTTATAGTTTGCATTGTTAGACTTGGTACGAAATCGTTGTAATTTTAAGCAATATTACTAAAAAAGTATTATGCATGCATATTTTTAACTTAAAAAAAATGCTTTCCATTAAATTTTAACTGTTAAAATTTAGTTTAGCTTAAAATTTACCTGCATTTTCTCTAATTCTATCAATAACTCAGTAGAAATCTTAACTTTTAACCTGCGACTTGGCATGGCAAGCTTGGTTACAACCTTTATTTCTTCGACTTCATTCACTTCCTGAATTTTAGTTTCTTCAAGCGATGTTTCTCCATCCTCAGCATTTTCATCTACAAAAACGGCATCATCGGCTTCTTCAAAGTCTGTAGGAGTTTCTACTTCGACCAAACGCTTTATCTTTTCTAATTCCATAATCTCAAAAGTCACAGAATTATCTCCTTTGTTTGCACTAAACAATTGACTTAAATTATGAATAAATTCAGCCTGCAAATCTTTTATGTTCAATAACAAAATCAGTTTTTTAGCAAAAGCTTCCAAAATATCCTGCAATTGCCTGATCTCAACAAACTGCATTCTTGGATCAGATTTTTTACCTGTATCGTGATTGACCCAACCGTCTTTTATTAATATTTTAATGAAAGCAAAATTATTCTGAATCAGGAAATGGCGGAATTTTAGGTATTCTTCACCAAAAATCTTAAACTCATAACTCTCATCGTATCCTTCTAAATTAAACACCGCCCAGCCTTTTCCGTTTTTTGCCACACGATGCTGAACGTTATTAATGATTCCGGCAAAATTTAAATTTTTACCAACATATTCATTCATGCTTTTCAGCGATTCTAGTCGGGAATTACAGAAGTATTTCATCTCGAATCTAAAATCATCCAGAGGATGTCCCGAAATGTAAATTCCAACTACTTCTTTCTCTTTTGCTAATTTTTCCATCGTGCTCCAGTCTTCACAAGGAGGGACAACTGGTTCATCAATTTGCACTTCACTGGTTTCTCCAAATAAACTCACTTGCGATGAATTTTCGTTTTCCTGAAACTTAGATCCGTAACGAATTGCTTTTTCATAAAAGGTTATTCCGTCGCCATCATCATGAAAATATTGCGCTCTTGTGGTTCCTTCAAATGAATCAAAACCTCCGGCCAAAGCCAGATTTTCGATCGCTTTTTTATTGGCTGCACGCAAATCGATACGTTTCGCCAAATCAAAAATCGATTTATATTTACCGTCTTTTCTGCTTTCTACAATAGTTGCCACAGCTCCGGAACCCACACCTTTTATAGCGCCCATTCCAAAACGTACTGCATATTCATCGTTTACCGTGAATTTGTAAAACGACTCGTTTACATCTGGTCCTAAAACCTGTAATCCCATTCGTTTGCATTCTTCCATAAAAAATGATACTTGCTTAATATCATTCATATTATTCGAAAGAACCGCAGCCATATATTCTGCCGGATAATGTGCTTTTAAATACGCCGTTTGATACGCAATCCAGGCATAACAAGTCGAGTGTGATTTGTTGAAGGCGTAACTCGCAAAGGCTTCCCAGTCTTTCCAGATTTTCTCCAGAACTTTTGCATCATGACCTTTTTTTGCCGCTTGTTCTACGAACTTAGGCTTCATTTTATCCAGTACATCTTTTTGTTTCTTACCCATCGCCTTACGCAAAACGTCGGCCTCACCTTTTGTAAAGTCAGCCAGCGATTGCGACAAAAGCATTACCTGCTCCTGGTAAACGGTAATCCCGTAGGTTTCTCCCAAATACTCCTCACAGGCATCTAAATCGTATTTGATTTCTTCTTCGCCATTTTTTCTTCGAACGAAAGAAGGGATATACTCTAAAGGTCCCGGACGATACAAGGCATTCATGGCAATTAAATCTCCAAAAACCGTTGGCTTCAGATCCTTCATGTATTTCTGCATTCCGGGTGACTCGTATTGGAAGATTCCAACCGTTTCTCCTCTCTGGAAAAGTGCATAAGTTTCGACATCATCAATCGGGAATGTATCCGGATCAAGATCGATTCCGTTTCTGTATTTTACCAGTTTAACGGTATCTTTTATTAAGGTAAGGGTCTTCAGACCCAAGAAGTCCATCTTCAGCAATCCTGCACTTTCTGCAACCGAGTTATCAAACTGGGTTACATATAAATCAGAATCTTTTGCGGTGGTTACGGGAACGAAATTCGTAATATCCGATGGCGTAATGATTACCCCACAGGCGTGAATTCCGGTATTTCGCATCGAACCTTCAAGGATTTTTGCCTGTTGAATGGTTTCCCCAGCCAAATCATCTTCATTGGCAATGGCGATTAATTCTTTTACATTATCAAATTCATCAGAACGCAGGGCTTTTTTAACTTCATCCTCGTTTTCAGAAATAAAACGCGCCAAATTCCATTTTGATGGCATCATTGCCGGAATCAGTTTGGCAATTCTATCGGCTTCAAATAAAGGTAAATCCAGTACACGAGCCGTATCACGAATCGCTGATTTGGTTGCCATTTTACCATAAGTGATAATTTGTGCAACCTGATTTTTACCGTATTTATTGATTACGTATTCCATTACACGACCACGACCCTCGTCATCAAAGTCAATATCAATATCGGGCATGGATACACGGTCAGGATTTAGGAAACGCTCAAAAAGCAAATCGTACTTAATGGGGTCAATATTGGTAATTCCTAAACAATAAGCTACCGCAGATCCGGCAGCAGATCCACGACCTGGACCTACCGAAACGTCCATATTTCTGGCTTCGGCAATGAAATCCTGTACAATCAAAAAGTAACCCGGATATCCTGAATTTGAAATCGTAAGTAACTCAAAATCCAAACGTTCCTGAATCGATTCTGTAATTTCGCCATATCTTCTTTTTGCACCTTCCATCGTAAGGTGGCGTAAGTATTTATTTTCACCACGAACCCCTCCATCTGCATCATCTTCAGGAACTACAAACTCCTGGGGAATATCAAATTTAGGAAGCAATACATCACGGTAAAGCGAATAAATCTCGACCTTATCAACGATTTCCTGAATATTAATAATGGCTTCAGGTAAATCAGCGAAGAGTTTTTTCATCTCTTCTGATGACTTATAATAGTATTCCTGATTGGGTAATCCGTAGCGATAGCCACGACCACGACCAATTGGTGTCGCTTGTTTTTCGCCATCTTTTACACACAATAAAATATCGTGTGCGTTGGCATCTTCTTTATTTAAATAATAGGTGTTGTTGGTCGCAATTAATTTGACATTGTGTTTTTGCGAAAACTCAATCAGCGTTTTATTCACACGATTTTCGTCTTCCTGATTGTGACGCATTACTTCCAAATAAAAATCATCGCCAAATTGTTCTTTCCACCAAATCAAAGCTTCTTCGGCCTGGTTTTCACCAACGTTCAGGATTTTACTCTGGATCTCTCCGTATAAATTCCCGGACAAAACCATGATATCTTCTTTGTATTGTTCGACAATTTTTCGATCAATTCTTGGAACATAATAAAATCCGTCAGTAAAAGCAATCGACGACATTTTGGCCAGATTGTGATACCCTTTTTTGTTTTTGGCCAATAATACAACCTGATTTCCGTTATCTTTTTTGCTTTTATCAAGATGGTTGTCGCAGACATTAAATTCACAACCTACGATTGGTTTTATCTCCGTTTCTGTTGGTTCTTCACCAGCTTCAACCAAAGCTTTATTTTTTGCAGATGCTGCTTTGTTATGGTTCATAACGGCACTCACAAAGTGAAAAGCTCCCATCATGTTTCCGGTATCGGTCATCGCAACAGCCGGCATACCATTTTTGGCCGTAGCCGCTACAATATTACCAATTCCTATAGTAGATTGAAGAACCGAAAACTGGGTATGATTGTGTAAATGCGCGTATTTTGCCTCCTTAAAATCTTCTCTGTCAGAATGTGAAACTGTAGTTTCTTTGCCAACAGATTCTAAAGCTTTTAGCTGCTCTCTAATTTTATCAGAAGCTGCTTTTAAATTGATGTGCTTTAAACCAATTAAAGGAAATTCCTGTGGATTTCTATTTTGGAATTCCTTAAAATAATCCTTATCAACATCTAGTTCTTCTTTCGTAAAAACTTCTCTTCTGATTAATTCCAAAAAACAACGCGTAGTTGCCTCAACGTCGGCAGTTGCGTTGTGCGCTTCCGCGAAAGGTTTATTAAAAAGATATTCGTGTAATTCTGTTAATGTTGGTAATTTAAATCTTCCTCCACGACCTCCAGGAAGTTTTAATAATGAAGCCGTCACCTCAGTACAAGTGTCCAAAACCGGCATTGAACTCATAGAAGAATCTACTCCCATTCTATGAAATTCAGCTCCCATGATATTGACGTCGAAACCTAAATTCTGACCGACAATAAATTTGGTTTTGCTTAAAGCGATGTTGAATTTCTCCAAAACTTCGGCCAGCGTGATTCCATCGGCTTCAGCCAATTCGGTCGAGATTCCGTGAATACGTTCGGCATCGTACGGAATATTAAATCCGTCGGGGTTCACCAGATAATCCTGATGCTCGACAAGTGTTCCCATTTCGTCATGAAGCTGCCATGCGATCTGAATACAGCGAGGCCAGTTATCAGAATCGGTAATTGGAGCATCCCAGCGTTTTGGTAATCCGGTTGTTTCGGTATCGAATATTAAATACATAAGTTTAAATAGCAAAAATTAAATTCCAAATTCCAATTCTTAACATTGTAAATAACTGATTACATGAACTATAAAAATCGACAAATAAAATTTGGAGGAAGTCCAAATTTACGCTTTTTTTGGAGATAGAAAACGGTTAAATCTTTAAAAAATGATTCTTATTAAGTAATCAGTTTTTCTCTTAAAATTCATGAAATTTCATAAAAATACACTTCTTGGATGTCGTAGTATTTCAATTAAAAATTCTAAAAAAAACATCCTTTAAAACCTTCTATTTTATACTATCAAAAGTCTTTTTATATGTAATCTAAAAAAAATACAAAAGAATCCAAAACTAACAATTATTACTATTTTAATTCATTTTGTTACATTTTTTTCAAATAAACCATGTAATTAGTAATGATTTTGAGATAAATTTGCCAACTATTACAATTAAGGCAGTCAAATCAAAATTAACACAAAAAGAGAAAGTAAAACCAATTTATATTCATTCTACAATCAAATTGAACAGCAAAAAAGCGAATACTAATTTGTATTTCAGTTTGGGTATCGTATATAATGAAATATTGCAATTGACGACCTTATATCTTTTTCTAATTTTGTTTTCCTATTATGATGAGCAGGAAATTGCTGTGATTAGAAATTACAATTAAAAAAAATAAAAATGAGTAAGACATTATTTGACAAAGTATGGGATTCACATGTAGTGCGTAAAATTGAAGATGGACCAGATGTGTTTTTTATTGATCGTCATTTCATTCATGAAGTTACGAGTCCTGTTGCTTTTTTAGGATTAAAAGCCAGAGGCGTTAAGGTTTTATACCCGGAGCGTACTTTTGCAACTGCAGATCACAATACACCAACCATAAACCAACATTTACCAGTTGAAGATGCACTATCTGCCAATCAGCTTAAAGCGCTTGAAGATAATGCTGCCGAGTACGGAATTTCACACTGGGGATTAGGTCACATTAAAAATGGAATTGTACACGTAGTGGGTCCTGAAAACGGAATTACTTTGCCAGGTGCTACTATTGTTTGTGGAGATTCACACACATCTACTCACGGTGCTTTTGGAGCGATTGCTTTTGGTATCGGAACTTCTGAGGTGGAAATGGTGCTTTCTACACAATGTATCATGCAGCCAAAACCAAAGAAAATGCGTATTAACGTAAACGGTCAATTGAGCAAAGGTGTTGGTCCAAAAGACGTTGCACTTTATATTATTGCCCAATTAACTACTTCTGGAGGTACAGGTTATTTTGTTGAATACGCCGGAGATGTTTTCGAAAATATGACAATGGAAGGCCGTATGACCGTTTGTAACCTAAGTATCGAAATGGGTGCTCGTGGTGGAATGATCGCGCCAGACCAAAAAACTTTTGATTTCCTTGAAGGAAGATTATACGCTCCAAAAGGAGAAGCCTGGACTAAAGCGGTTGAATACTGGAAAACGCTAAAAACTGATGCTGATGCTGTTTTTGATGCTGAATTAAACATCAATGCTTCAGACATTGAACCAATGATTACTTATGGTACTAACCCTGGAATGGGAATTGGTATCTCAAAACATATTCCGAATGCCAACCAAGTTGAAGGCGGAGAGGAAACCTACAAAAAATCTTTAGCTTACATGGGCTTTGAAGAAGATGATGTAATGATTGGAAAACCAATTGATTATGTTTTCTTAGGAAGTTGTACTAATGGGCGTATTGAAGATTTTAGAGCTTTTACAGAAATTGTAAAAGGAAGAAAAAAAGCAGATAATGTTACCGCTTGGTTAGTTCCGGGGTCGCACGTAGTTGAAGCTCAAATTAAAGAAGAAGGCCTTTTAGATATTTTAACTGAAGCTGGTTTTGTATTACGTCAGCCTGGTTGTTCTGCTTGTTTAGCAATGAACGATGATAAAGTTCCAGCTGGAAAATATGCAGTGAGTACATCAAACAGAAACTTTGAAGGTCGTCAGGGTCCTGGTTCAAGAACATTATTAGCAAGCCCAATTATGGCTGCCGCTGCTGCTGTTACAGGAAAATTGACAGATCCAAGGGAATTATTCTAGTCAATGACAATTGCAATAACAATTTCAAAAATTCAATAAAATTGCTTTTAGGTTTAATATAGATTCTCATTTTCAGAAAATCTAAAATCTAAAATCCAAAAATCTAAAATTAAAATGGCATACGATAAATTTAATATACTTACTAGTAGTGCAGTGCCGCTACCAATTGAGAACGTAGATACAGATCAAATTATTCCGGCTCGTTTCTTAAAAGCTACAAAACGCGAAGGTTTTGGAGACAACCTTTTCAGAGACTGGAGATATAACGGAGATGATACTCCAAAAGCTGATTTCGTTTTAAACGATTCAACTTACAGCGGAAAAATTTTGGTTGGAGGAAAAAACTTCGGTTCAGGATCTTCGAGAGAACATGCTGCATGGGCAGTATACGATTACGGTTTTAGAGCTGTAGTTTCTAGTTTCTTTGCTGATATCTTCAAAGGAAACTGTTTGAATATTGGTGTTTTGCCAGTTCAGGTTAGCCCTGAATTTGCTGATACAATTTTCAAAGCAATTGAAGCTGATCCTAATACCCAATTAGAAATCAACCTGCCAAACCAGACTATTACTTTATTGGCAACTGGACAATCAGAATCTTTTGCTATAAACGGATACAAAAAGAACAACATGATCAATGGTTTTGATGACATTGATTATTTACAAAATATTAAGGAAGATATTGTGGCTTTCGCCGATAAACTTCCTTACTAAACACAACCAACTAAAATGCAGTTACGTAAGTTTCAATTCTACAGTTGGGCTTTGTAACTGCTTTTGATTTTAATTTTTGAATCAAAAACTCTTTCTAAAAAATGAACGACAACAACATTGTATTGCCAAAATTTTATTCGGAAATCAAAAGTGATTCTGAAAAAATTACGTTTTCAATGCCGTCAGATTTACAAACAGGAAGTTTTCTTCGCACATTAACCGCAACAAAAAAAGATGGTCGCTTTTTAGAATTAGGAACAGGAACCGGATTATCACTTGCGTGGATGATTGAGGGAATGAGTGAAAATTCAAATTTAATTTCAATTGATAATTCAGCAGAATATCAAAGCATTGCAAAGAAATATTTTCAGAACTCAAGTGTTTCTTTCGTTTGTGAAGATGCCGAACAATGGATTTTAAATTATAAAGATTCAAAATTTGATTTGATTTTTGCTGATGCCTGGCCGGGCAAATATGCAGTTTTAGACGAAACTTTAAACTTATTGAATTCAGGCGGTATTTATTTAATTGATGATATGCTGCCTCAAAAAAACTGGCCGGTAAATCACGACAAAAATGCTGAAAAATTGATTCAGGATTTAGGAAAAAGAACAGATATTCAATTAACAAAAATGTGTTGGTCGACAGGTTTAGTTTTAATAACCAAAATATAAAATATTAAGATTAGTCATGCTTTCAAAGCAAACAATATTATAATGGAAAAAAGAAAAATTGAAATAATGGATACGACGCTTCGTGATGGTGAGCAAACCTCGGGAGTATCATTTTCTGCTGCAGAAAAATTAACCATTGCACAATTGTTGTTGGAGGAATTAAATATTGACAGAATCGAAATTGCTTCTGCCCGTGTAAGCGAAGGAGAATTTCAGGCTGTAAAAGGAATCACTACCTGGGCTGAAGAACGAGGTTACATCAACCGAATTGAAGTACTTTCGTTTGTAGACGGAGGAGTTTCGATTGAATGGATGAAAAAAGCAGGTGCCAAAGTGCAAAATTTATTGACCAAAGGTTCAATGAATCACCTGACACATCAATTAAAAAAAACACCAGAACAACACTTTTCTGAAATTGCAGAAATCATTGCCTTAGCGAAAGAAAACAATATTGATACCAACGTTTATCTGGAAGACTGGAGCAACGGAATGAGAAATTCACCCGAATATGTTTTTCAGTTTTTAGATTTTCTATCTACTCAGCCCGTTAAAAGAGTTTTACTCCCTGATACTTTAGGCGTATTAATTCCGTCTTTGACTTTTGAATTTATCTCAAAAATTAGAGCGAAATATCCGCAGATTCATTTTGATTTTCATGCGCATAACGATTACGATTTAAGTATTGCGAATGTTATGGAAGCCGTAAAAGCTGGCATAAACGGACTTCATGTTACCGTAAACGGAATGGGAGAACGAGCAGGAAACGCACCACTTGAAAGTACAGTTGCCGTTATAAATGATTATTTACCAGAAGTAAGCATCAATATAAAAGAAACTTCTCTATACACTGTAAGCAAACTGGTAGAGACTTTTACAGGATATAGAATTCCTGCCAACAAACCCATTGTTGGAGATAATGTTTTTACACAAACTGCCGGAATTCATGCTGACGGCGACAACAAAAATAATCTGTATTTTAATGATTTACTTCCGGAACGTTTTGGCAGAAAAAGAAAATACGCCTTGGGAAAAACTTCGGGTAAAGCCAATATCGAAAAAAATCTTCAGGAATTAGGTTTAAAATTAAATCAGGAAGATTTGAAATTGGTTACCCAAAGAATTATCGAATTGGGTGATAAAAAAGAAACCGTTACTAAGGAAGATCTGCCATACATTATATCTGATGTTTTGGACAGCCACACTTATCAGGATAAAATTACAATTGAATCTTACGTATTAATGCATTCAAAAGGAATGCGTCCGTCAACAACTTTGCTCTTAAAAATCGACGATGAAATTATCGAAGAAAGCGCTCAGGGAGACGGTCAGTTTGACGCTTTTATGAATGCGCTGTCAAAAATTTACAAAAGCAAAAAACTAATACTTCCAAAATTGATTGATTACGCCGTGAGAATCCCACCCGGAAGTAGCTCCGACGCTTTATGCGAAACGATCATTACCTGGGTAAACAACGGAAAAGAATTTAAAACAAGAGGTTTAGATTCTGATCAAACAGTTGCAGCGATTATTGCAACTCAAAAGATGTTGAATGTAATTGCTTAAAAGGGACAAAGGTTCAAAGTTACAGAGGAACAAAGGTTTCTCTCTTTGTGTTTTAAACTTTGAACCTTTGCTCCTCTGAACCTTTGAACCTTAAAATAAAAAATAAAAAAAATGAAATTTAACATAGCCCTTTTAGCCGGTGACGGAATCGGACCAGAAGTAATTAATGAAGCTGTAAAAGTATCTGATGCTATTGCAAAAAAATTCAATCACGAAATAACATGGACTCCAGCTTTAACCGGAGCTTGTGCAATTGATGCAGTTGGAGTTCCTTATCCTGATGAAAC
>Ga0247817_10000311_pt1 | contig 29194 bp, 19 predicted proteins | sample UWRJL212509R1_FD_178010 | JGI IMG/M metagenome (GOLD analysis project Ga0247817, IMG submission 178010) | Plant litter microbial communities from Arlington Agricultural Research Station in Wisconsin, United States - UWRJ-L212-509R-1 | ecosystem: Environmental > Terrestrial > Plant litter >...
CAGACTTAATCTGGGAAGGTGTTTTATCGAGAGCAGAGTTTTTAGAGCATTTTTCTAAAAACCATATCTTTTTATTTCAATGTTTTGAATCGCATGTTCAGTCTATTGTATTAAAATCATTAGTTCCTGAAACTGATTTTTTGACTAAAGAAGGATTGCAGTGGCTGAGCGATAATATGTTTACTGAAACTATTGAAATGAAGGTGGGAAAAAAAGTGTTTACTGAAGAAAGAAATACTTCGATTTTTGAATTAATTCAGCAAGGCGCTTTTTTAAGTGACGGACAACTTTTTAAACAAATCAATACAATTATTGAATCGTAATAGTAAAACAAATGTTTTTTAAAGGTAAATGACTTATTTTTAGTTGTTTGCCTTTTTTTAGGCTTTTTAACATTTGTTTAAACTTTTATATTTTATTCACCCCGTATTTTTACCTGTTTTTTTAGAATTCTTTAAAGAAATGCTTTTTTGTTGTTTTTTATAGGTTTTATATGCTGTTTTATGATTTTCACACTTCCATTAACTTAATTTTGGCTTATTTATGTAGGATAAGTATTATTTTTATTTGTTTTGTTAAAAAAGTTATTTTATTTTTTTGATAAATGTGATTATTCTTTTTTCTTCTAAAATGCTGTTTTAACTGATATTCAGGTATTTTGTTGTGTTTTTATTTCCCTCTTACTTTTTAAAAATAAGAATTTTACGTTTGTTTTATATTTTACTTTTATTTAATTTTAGGTAAGAAAGTTAAACAAAACGTTTTCTTAATTTTTTTAATCGTTAGATAATTAAAATAGTTTTCTAACTGTAATTAAAATAGAAAAGCGTCTTTTTTAAATTTTAAGATTAAAAGAACCTCTAATTAGCTTGCTTATGGAATTAATAATTACTCTCTTCATCAATTTTGAATTCGGTGCCGGAATAATTTTAGCTTTATATTTTTTGGCTGTAAGCAAAAAACTAAAATGCAGTTCTAAACTGAATTTTGACTTGTTCAATACTTACGTTTTTAAAATCAAACAATTTAAGATTTTTTCATTTTCATTTTCAAAATTCAGTCCGCTGTTGTTTGTCAGTGAAAAGATTTCTTGTGGTTGAGTCTTGTTACATTATAAGACGGGCTACAGGTAAAAAAAATATGTATCAATTTTAGAAATTTATTTCTAAATAAAAAATAACAGATCGCCTAATCAACTTTCTGTCACTCTTATTAATTTACAAAATATTAATTTCTGAAATCCCTCATTTTCAGTTTATTTAAATTTTCTTATATGAAAATTGATTACTACAAATCACGCTACATCGAATATTGACTTAGGTTTATATTCATCAAAAGTTTTGGAACAATTACTTATCCGAATAGGATAACTATTTTTTATACAGAGCAAAAAATGATTTTTTAAGAAATCTACTTAATTGACTTATTTGTTAAGTCTTAAGTTTAATTCTAACCAATTGATTATTAACGTTTTTTTTAATTGCCTAAGTATACGTACTTATCGCAACAAGTATTTTATTGTCCATTTTCTAATCTTCCAAATTATGAAAAAAATCTTTACTTTTTTTAATCTCAACTTTAAGGAGAGATTGTTCGGACTGCTATTTTTAATGTTTTTATCTAGTACTTCATTTGCGCAGACAGTTTGTAGACCAAGTTCTCAAACTAATTCGCAAGGTGGATTATTATGTGTGGGCTTAAATGTAGATAGTCCCGGGAATGCCTTCGATACCGCAGGCTTAACCACTTTTGCTACGCTGACAAATGCTGTTGGAGTAGGATGTTTCGTAGAAGAAACATTGGTACTTGGTCAAACTGCGAGAGCAGGTGATCAGATTGTAGTTTACTTCGGTACGGGAAATTCTGTATTAGACGTAGGATTACTATCAAATGCAACTATCCAGCCTAAACTTTCATCAGTAAATTCAGGGGCTAACTTAGCATTAAACAGCCCACTCTTGAATTTAAATCTGTTATCCGGAAATACTATTGCTGAGGCAAGGTATACTTTGACCGGAGATACCAATCAGGTTCAAATTCAGGTAGGAGGGCTTTTAAGCTTATTAGTTAGTTTACGAATTTATGATGTTCGTTTAGAATTTGCAAGACCTACTGTAACAGGTGGTTTAAATCAAACGATATGCGCTGGTACATCAACAACACTTGTAGCTACTCCGTCAGCAGGAACTACATTAGCATGGTACAGTTCGCCAACAGCTACAACAGCTTTAGCTAATGGAAACAGCTATGCGACGCCAATTTTAACAACAACGACTACTTATTATGTTGGGGTTTCAAGAGGCGGAGCTTGTGAGAGTAATACGCGTGTGCCTGTTGTAGTAAATGTTTCAAATCCTGTTGCGCCTACAGTAAGTACTACAGGAACGGCAATATGTTCTACAGGAGCGACACAATCAACTACTTTATCTGTTTTAAATCCTGTTGCTGGAACTACTTATAATTGGTATTCAGTTGCAAGTGGAGGAGTTTCATTGGCATCTGGTACAACATATTCACCAACAGTGCCAGTAGGAACAACTCCGTTTTTTGTAGAAGCTGTAATTGGCAGCTGCGTTAGTCCGGCTCGTACAGGTGTAAATGTGGTAGCTGTGGCTGTCCCGGCGCAACCAACGTTATTAACGCAAAGTGTTAGTGTTCAGGCAGGACAAAATGCTACTTTGATTGCGGATACGTCACCTCCTTCATCTGGAGCAACTTTAAACTGGTATGACGTTCCAACCGGTGGAACGGCTCTTGCTACAAATTCGCCAACATTTACTACACCTATATTAAATGCTACCAAAACATTTTATGTTGAGGCTCAAAGCCCTACAGGAAATTGCGTAAGTACAAGAGCTTCTATAGTAGTGACTGTTTTACCACCATCTGTAGCAGGATGTTTAGAAGCGGGTAGCCAGCAAACAAGCCAAAACGGACTATGTTTATTGTGTAGTACTACAGCACCAGAAAATTCTGTTGATGCAAATCCAAATACAGCAGCAAGACTTACAGTTCCTGTTGGTTTATTAAATGCCTATATTCAGCAGACATTACAATTTACTAATCCAGGAAAAGCGGGAGATATTATAGATGTCGACTTAGAACTGCCAGGCGGACTTGCAGATGTAGTGTTATTAGGAGGGGTAACTTTAGCTACTTTTAATGGAGCTACTTTCAATAATGATAGAATTGCAGCTACTAATCCTCTGGTAACTTTACAATTGTTATCAGGAAATCGTTTTAGAGCAAGTATAGTTGCTGGTGCTGGTTTTGATCGTGTTGAAATACGATTTGGAGGAATAGCTTCGCTTTTGACAAGTTTAGATATTTATCAGGCGACGTATAGATATAAAGCACCTACTATTACAGGTAATATGATTGTTTGTGCTGGAGACACTACAACATTAGTTGCGAGTCTTGCAACTGGAGAAACAGTTGGTTGGTTTGCCACTCCAACAGGAGGTGCAGCAATAGTAAGTACACCATCCTTTACAACTCCGGTTTTAAACACTGCAACAACATATTATGTTCAGATTACCAGAAATGGTTGTGTAAACAGTGAGCGTACTCCTGTTTTAATAAATGTAACGAGTCCTGTTACTCCTGTTGTTACTCCTGCTTCAACAGCAATTTGTAGCGCACAAAGTACTGTACTTGCGGTTCAGACACCTGTTGCAGGAACAGTTTACAATTGGTATGATGCCGCTTCGGGAGGAAATCTTGTTTTTACCGGTACTTCATTTTCAACACCGGCTTTGACAACAGATACTACCTATTATGTTGAAGCTTCAATAGGAACCTGTATTAATACTGCGCGTACTCCGGTAAGTGTTACAGTAAATGCGTTACCGGCAACACCAACGCCAGTTTCTTCTACTGTTATCATTCAATCAGGACAAACAGTTGCATTGCAGGTTACAAATTCTGTACCTGATGTAACGTATGACTGGTTTGATGTGCCTACAGGAGGAACGGCAATAGCAGTTAATACAGCAACTTATACGCCGAGTCCGGCTTTAACACAAAGCAAAACCTATTACGTTCAGACCAGAAGTACAGTATCAAGTTGTGTGAGCAGTGCAAGAGCAACTATAGATGTAAATGTTATCACAACTGTCAATAGTTGTTTACAGCCTAATTTTCAAGTTACATCGCTTAATCCTGTTGTAGTATGTATTGGTTGTACAAGCACGAATCAAAATGGTTCTGTGGACGGTGATGTAAATACATTTGCTAACCTTTCTATGCCAGTTGGTATAGGGAGCTATATACAACAACGTTTAACTTTTCCTAATCCGGGTCAGGCAGGAGATATTATAGATGTAGAATTAGAAGTTCCTATTGGAGTTTTAGATATTAGTCTTGTTTCCAATATTACTTTGGCAACTTATAATGGAGGAGCTTTTAATAATGACAGAATAGCGGTTAATAATAATTTATTAAACGTTCAATTGTTATCAGGTAATAGATTTAAAGTTAGTTTTCCGGCAACAGCAGCGTTTAATGAACTTGAAATTAGACTAAGCGGATTAGCTACAGTAGCTGCCAGTGTTAATATATATGACGCTTCGTACAGATTTCCGAATGCTGTTGTAACAGGAGCTACAGACCCAATTTGTGCAGGAGAAACGGCAACACTTACGGCAAATTCTTCAGGAACAGAAACTTTTGATTGGTATACTGTGCCAACGGGAGGTACTCCAGTCTCTGTTACTCCAACAACACCATTAAATGCTACAACGACATTTTATTTAGAGTCAGCCAGAGGAACTTGTATTAATACAATTAGACAGGCTGTTACAGTAACTGTTTTACCAGTTCCTACAGCGGCAGATATTATTATTACCAGTCCTGTAGAAGCTACTTGTGCAGGTAGTGCTTTTTTAACTCCAACATCGTCTATAGCTGGAGCAACATTTAGATATTTTACAAGTCAGACTAAAGATCAGGAAATAACAACTGGTACTGTCGCAGGAGTTACTTATTTAAAAGATGCTACAACTGGTGCGCTGACAATTAGTGGTCTAACACTTTCTGCAGCACCTTTTAGTTATTTTATTTCAGCTACTAATGGTGGAATCTGCGAAAATGCAATTCAAACGTTAAAAGAAGTAATTGTAAATGCTCCGGCTCTTACGCCATTAACAGTGACACCAACAGCATTAGTAGGTTGCGGAACTGTAAACTTGAGAGATGCAATTACTCCTTTAGATGCTAGCGGAAATACAACCTATACTTTTTATGATTCATTAAATAATGTTATTCCTCCGGCTGCGGCAGGAAATATAAATACAAGTGGTGTTTACTTCATTCAAGCTCAAGGTAACGGCATAACATGTCCGTCTGAAAGACTTCAGGTAACAGTTAATGTTAATCCGTTACCAAGTTTGACTGTACCACAATCTCTTTCAGTAAACGTGGGCACATCAGTTCCGCTTACTGCAACATCAAACGGAACAGTAATCTGGTATGATCCTGCAGGTAATCCGGTAGTAGGTGCTACAGGGGCTTTAAATACTCCGGGAGTTTATACGTATACAGCCGTTGCAACCAATGCAAATTGTTCAATAACAGCGACTTTTTCTATCAATGTAATTGCAGTAACTGCTTGTCAGTCATTAACAGAAAGAGTATATGCGACAACACAAACTTCGGGTTCACTTTTAACCGGTACCGTAACCAATGGCGGAAATGCTATTGATGGTAATACCAGAACGTATTCTACAATTACAACCGGAATTGGACTTTTAGGAATTGGAAGTGCATGGCAAAATTTACAATGGCCAACAACGATTCCAAAAGGAACTCCAGTAACAGTAAAATTAGGTTCGGAATACAGTGCAGTCGCCGTTGGTCAAAATTTAAGTGCGATTGGAACTAAACGTGATGGATTAGGAAATCCAGTTGATATTGGAGTTTTACAATCTGTTTCAGGATCGTTATTAAATTTATTATCAGGCGAGAATGCTTATGAGTTTACCTTTGTTCCTTCAAATACATCAGGACCTCAGGACTATGACGGAATAAGAATTCAATCAGCAGCTATTGTTGGTGTTCTTCAGAATACAAGAGTGTATGATGCTCACTATAACATTCAGGTACCAACTATAGCTTGTACACCGGGAGATATTCAGGATATTTATTATGGTGCGACAGATTTAGGACTTCCAATAGGAGCAGTAACAGCTACAGTTGGCGTTACAGATCCTTATAACGTAGCCGATAATGATATTGCAACTTTTGCAACCATGTACAGTGGTGTTAATGCGCTTGCAGCAGCAGACTTGACTGTGGTGTTTAAAACGCCTTCAATAGCTACTGATAGTATAAAAATCGTAATTTCTAAACCTGCCGTACTTTTAGATGTAACAGCACTTACAGGATTAAGTATTCAGCGCTATCTTGGTAATGTAGCAGTGGGAGCGCCAATCTTAAATACAGATTCAGTATTAAGTATTAGATTGTTACCTGGAAATACTATGGCAACAATACTTATAGATTCTCAACCAGAACCTTTTGATCGTATCAGAATTCGTTTAGGAGGTGCTGTAGGAGTATTGGATTTTTTAAGAGTTCATAGTGTTGAGCGAGTAGCCAACACGAAAGTTGTAGGTAGTGATATTAATAATCACGTAACAGTTTGTCCGGGAAGCAGTGTTATACTTGAAGTTCCTGCAGAAAGCTGTTCCACTTATGTATGGTATGATGCCCCTACTGGTGGTAATATTGTAGCAAATGGCGGTACATTTATTGTTCCGGCTACCTTAGCAACAGGAACTTACAAATATTATGTACAGCCAGTACGTTATGATTGTGAAGTTTTTGCAAGAGGAGAAGTAACAATTGTAGTTGGAGCTTCAAGCCCTGAAACAACGTTAACAGATATAACATTAAACGGAGGAACAGACACGAGTATTTGTTCTCCTGCAGGTGTTGCAACTCTAGCGACAAGCTTAAGCGGAACTCCAGCGTTAACAAATCCAATTTATTATTGGTATGTGTTTAATGGAACAACAAACCAGTTAATAGCAGGTGAAACAACATCTCAGTTAGCTTTAACAGGTTTAACTCCGGGAACTTATACCTATTCTGTTGGCGTGAGTGGCACTGAATTTTGCCAAACTGCAGACGCAGATAGAAAACAAATTACATTTATAATACTTGGACCATCAACGGCCAGTGATATTACGGTTAGCGATGTAACGGTATGTAATGATATACCAGCTACCTTAACACCAACAGCATCAGTTGCATTTACCAATCCGGTTTTTACCTGGTATTTTGATGATGCGAAAACACAACCTATCGTAAATGGAGCTGTTGTAGGTACTGTAACGTATGCTATTAGTGCTACAGGCGCTTTAACAGTAACAGGATTAACCCGTGCGATGAGCCCGGCTACTTATTATGTTGCAGTTTCAAGTGATGTTTCATGTGAGAATCTTGCTGGAACACTTGAACCAGCAACAATATTAATAAATGATCCCGCAACTCCAACAACTACAGATGATACTCCGGATTTCTGTTTGATAAATGCGCCAACAGTTGCGGATATTGTTGTAAACGAAACAAATGTAGTTTGGTATAACGCTGCAACAGGCGGAACAGCTTTTCCTCCAACAACCGCTTTAATAGACGGAACAATTTATTATGGCGCTTTTGTTGATCCTTTAACAGGATGTGAAAGCTCAGGAAGATTGGCTGTTACAGTAAATATTAATGATACTGTACCACCAACAACTGCAGATACTAGTCAGGAATTTTGTTTAGAAAATGCACCAACTGTTGCTGATATAGCAGTAAACGAAACCGGAGTTATCTGGTATGCTGCTGCACAAGGAGGAGCACCTCTTGCACCAACAACTGCTTTAGTAAATGGAACAATTTATCATGGAGCATTAGTAGATGCGTTAACAACTTGTGAAAGTGCTACAAGATTGGCTGTTACAGTAACAATTAATGATCCGGGAACCCCAACTACTGCAGATGCGACTCAGGACTTTTGTTTAGCAAATGCACCAACTGTTGCTGATATAGCAGTAAACGAAACCGGCGTAATCTGGTATGCTGCTGCACAAGGAGGAGCACCTCTTCCACCAAATACAACTTTAGTAAACGGAACAATTTACCACGGAGGTTTTACAGATGCTCTTACAACTTGCTCAAGCGCTGCAAGATTAGCCGTAACTGTTAACATTACAGATCCTGTGCCACCAACTACAGCAGATACAACACAAGATTTCTGTATTACAGCTGCCCCAACAGTTGCTGATATTGCAGTAAACCAGACGGGTGTAATCTGGTACACAGCATTACAAGGCGGAACAGTTGTTCCACCAAGTACAGCATTGGTTGATGGAGGAATTTATTTTGGAGCATTAGTAGATCCTATTACAACTTGTGAAAGTTCAGGAAGATTAAGAGTAGATGTAACTTTACTTAATACTAGTGCAACACCAACAACTAACGATAGTACTCAGAGCTTCTGTTCAATAGATGCACCAACAGTTGCGAATATTCAGGTTAATGAAGCAAATGTGGTTTGGTATACCGCTGCAATAGGAGGAACTGCTCTTCCAGCCAACACAGCACTTGCAAGCGGAATATATTATGGAGCTATTTCAGGTACAGTAGCCTGCGAGAATCCGTTAAGATTGCCTGTAACAGTAATTGTAAATACACCGGATATAATTAACTCACCATCAGTAGTACAGGTGTTTTGTGCATCGGCTGCACCAACTATAGAAGATATAGTTGTAAATCAGCCAAATGTTATCTGGTATACTTCAGTAACGGGAGGTTCTCCATTACCTGCAAATACACCACTAACGGTAGGAACCTATTATGCTACAACAGCTAATAATATAACAATTGGCTGTACAAATGCAACAAGATTAGAAATACGTGTTGAGTTTCAAAACGATGCTTTATTCCCGCTGGTTTCTACTGATGATTCACCATGTGTGTTTCAGGGAATTAGTTATTCAGTAGCCAACGGAAAATCAGATTATGTTTGGTCTGTTACAAACGGAACAATCACTTCTGGAGGTGGAAATGCAGATGGCTCGGTAACCATTTCATGGTCAGATGTAGGCCCGGGAAGGGTTGAGGTAACGTATCTTAATAATTGCGATGAAACCACAACAAAATCACTAGACCTGACTGTTGCAACATGTTCAGACTTAACAATTACAAATACAGTTAGTAACCCTAAACCAAACATAGGAGAAGAAATTGTTTTTACCATAACAGTAAACAATGTTGGTCAGGGGACAATTCTTAATACAATTGTAAGTGAATTAATTCCGAGCGGATATGAATTAATTTCATCGTCTACATCAGTAGGAGTATACGATCCTGTAACGCAGCTTTGGACTATTCCAACGTTAAATCCTGGTGATAGCCAAACACTTGAAGTTAGAGTTCGGGTACTGGCAAGTGGTACTTATGACAACGTTGCTACAATCGAAATATCAACTCCATTAGATGTAGATGCAGCTAATAATTCAGCTACAGCGTTTGTAGTACCAACTTCTATTATAATTGGTAATCCGGGTGATCCAGTTTGTTTAACAATTTATAATGAGTTTACACCGAATAGTGATGGGGCCAACGATTTATTTAAAATTGAATGTATTGAATCCTATCCAAATAATGAATTAAAAGTCTTTAACAGATATGGTTCATTAGTATACAGTAAAAAAGGTTATGAAAATGATTGGGATGGTACAGCCAACGTGTCAGGAGTTTTAAGTAGAGGAGATATGTTGCCAACAGGTACTTATTTTTATGTGATAGACATTGGAGATGGAACGATTAAAAAAGGATGGTTGTCTATAATGAGATAATTACCTGATCTAATCATCTAACTAATTTAACTTAATAAGTATCGTTATGAAACTATATATAAAATCATTAGAAACATATTTTATTATAATATGTTCTTTTATTTCGTTCTGCGCAAATGCGCAACAAGATCCGCAGTATACACAATACATGTACAACACGATGTCGATAAATCCTGCTTATGCAGGATCTACCGGTGCGGTTGAGGCAGCGCTTTTATACCGCTCTCAATGGATCGGAATTCCGGGTGCACCCGAAACACAGTCATTCTCTATTCACACACCATTGCGAAATGAGAATATGGGTTTAGGATTTAGTGTGGTTAATGATAAAATTGGGCCATCAGACGAGTTATACATCGATGCAAATTTTGCTTATTCAATTCCGCTTGGTTACGAAAAAAGGCTGGCATTTGGGGTAAAAGCTGGTATGCGAATGCTTAGTGTTGACTGGTCTAAGGGAAGATTCTATGATCCTAATGATGTGTTGTTAAATCAAAACATCAACAATCAGGCAAAATTAGCCGTGGGAGCTGGAGTTTACTATTATACTGATAGATGGTATGTTGGCTTATCAATTCCTAGTTTTATAGAAAGCAACTATTATGATGATGTTCAGGAATCTATAAGTTATGACAGATTGCATTATCATTTAATGGGAGGATATGTATTCGATTTAAATCCGAATTTGAAATTTAAACCCGCATTTTTAGTAAAGGCTGTAAGCGGAGCTCCGATAAGCGGAGATATCTCAGCAAACTTTATGCTTTATGAAAAATTTGTTATCGGAGGAGCTTACAGAACAGATGATTCTGTAGCGATTCTGGCAGGATTTCAATTATCCAGAAGTTTCTATATCGGATATGCCTTCGATTATACAGTAAGCCAATTAAACAAATATAACGACGGTTCACATGAAATTATCCTTCGTTATCGATTTAATCAAAGAGAAAGTAAAATCAAGTCACCTAGATTCTTTTAACACGTAAACCTATGAAAAATATATATATCCTAAGTTTAGTTTTGAGTCTTACGTTTGGTTTTGCTCAGACTAATTTAAAGAAAGCGGATGCACTGTTTAAAAATTATTCTTATCTAGATGCTTCAAAAGCTTACGAAGAGATTTTACAAAACAGTAAAAATCCATCTGCTCAAACGCTAAAAAATGCTGCCGATTCTTATTATTTTGTATCAGATGCCCAAAATGCACTCAAATGGTATAGAAAACTATATGAAGTACAAGGCAATAATTTAACTGATATTTACTATTTGCGCTACATTCAGTCCTTAAAAGGAGTAATGGATTATGAAGAAGCAGGCAGAATGACCAAAGAATACCTAGATAAAAAAGGGGATCAGAAAGAAATCAACAGATATGTAAGCCAGAAAAAGTCATTAGATAGTTTGTCTAAAGCAAAGTCACTTTATTCAATTAAGAATCTGGAAATTAATACAAGCAAATCTGATTTTGGGGCCACCTTTTTTGGAGATAAAATAGTATACACATCAGCACGAGATACAACAAAATTTGCTGAAAAACTCTATAACTGGAACAATCAGCCGTTTCTGAATTTGTACGTTGCGGAGAGAAATCCGGCTGATAATACGCTTTTTAACGAACAATTGTTTCTGCCGAATGTAATGACAAAATACCATGAAGCAACAGCAACGTTTGATGATAAAGGAAAAACTATTTATTATACAACCAATATTGTAAAGAAAAATAAATTGGTGATTGACGATTCAAAAACCAACAATTTTCATATTGTGAAAGGCGAAATTATCAATAATAAATTAGAGAATCCACAAGATGTTTTGTTTGATAACAAGGATTATTCTACCGGACATCCTTCCTTAAGTGAAGACGGAAAATGGCTTTTTTTCGCATCAGATATGCCGGGCGGGTATGGTGAAACCGATTTGTATTATGTAAAAATTGCCAATGATGGAACAATAATGAGCTCGCCTAAAAATTTAGGACCGCAAATCAATACAATTGGTAATGATGTATTTCCTTATTTCAATAAAGGAGTACTTTACTTTTCTTCAGACGGACATTACGGTTTGGGAGACTTAGACGTTTACGAAAGTACATTTTTAGCAGACGGAAGTTTTTCTGCACCAAAAAATTTAGGAGCGCCAATTAACAGTAATAAAGACGATTTTGCCTTTGTCATGGATAGAGCAGGCACTTATGGTTATGTTTCTTCAAACAGAGCAGGAGGTAAAGGCGATGATGATATTTATTCTTTCGTAAAAGCAAAACCTGTTTGTAATCAAAATATTTCAGGTAAAGTTATCGATAGAAAATCCAGATTACCAATAACAGATGTCACTATTGTAGTTTACAATTCTTTCAATGAAGTTTTATTCGAAACAAAATCTAATTTCGAAGGAAAATATGCCGTTGTAGTTCCGTGTAACAAGCAAGTTCGAATCGAAGCTACAAAAATGAACTACAGTCATGATGAAAAAAATGTTGAAACAACAACGGAAAATGAACGTGAAATAGTAGATGTAGACTTCGAACTTAGTAATTATGATGATTTGGTAGTTAAAAAGAAAGGAGTGGAGAAAGTAGATGTAAATCCAATTTATTTTGATTACGACAAATCAGATATTACACCTAAAGCAATAGAAGAGTTGTCTAAAGTAGTTTTTGTTATGAAAAACTTTCCGAATATCAGAATCAAAATAGAGGCACATACAGATTCTCGCGGTAAAGATTCATACAACCTTAAACTATCTGATCAAAGAGCTAAATCTACACGCGACTATATAATTTCACAGGAAATAGATCCTTCAAGAATAGACAGTGCTATTGGTTATGGAGAAAGCCGATTAATAAACAAATGCAAAAACGGAGTAAAATGTACAGATGATGAACATTTGTTAAATAGACGTTCCGATTTTATCATTATCCAAAAATAGTTTTATATTTACGCGTTAATTAATTAATAATCAACACTTAAATTATATAACGTAGAAACCATTTGGAAGTTGGTTTTGTTTAATTCTTTTTTAAGAATAATGGACAAGAAGAAAATCAAGTTGCATCCTTTTGCAACTTGATTTTTGATTTTTAAAACTTTTTGCTTTTACTGGTTTTCAACAAAAATTATCCTAATTTTGATTTACAGTTTTTCTAAATTACAATTAGCATCATTTTAGTATCTTTTATGAGTATTCAAGACACAATTCAAACCTTACGAAACGAACTTAATCAACACAATTACAATTATTACGTACTTGATAATGCCACAATTTCAGACTATGATTTTGATGTAAAATTAAAAGAGTTACAAGATTTAGAAAATAAACATCCGGAATTTTTTGATGCACATTCTCCAACACAAAGAGTAGGAGGTACTGTTACCAAAAATTTTAAAACTATCCCACATCAATACCGTATGTATTCTTTAGATAATTCTTACTCTAAAGAAGATTTATTAGATTGGGAAAACAGAATTCAACGCGTTTTAGGAAATGTTAACTTGCAATATACCTGCGAATTAAAATACGATGGAGCTTCTATCAGCATAACCTATGAAAACGGTAAGTTAGTTCAGGCACTTACACGCGGAGATGGTTTTCAAGGCGATGAGGTTACCAATAATATTAAAACCATCAAATCAATTCCTTTACAGCTAAAAGGAAATTATCCTGATAAATTCGATATTCGAGGAGAGATCATTTTGCCTTTAGCAGGTTTCGAAAAAATGAATCAGGAACTAATAGAAATCGGAGAAACACCCTATTCAAATCCTAGAAATACAGCTTCAGGAAGTTTAAAATTACAAGATAGTGCTGAGGTAGCCAAACGTCCGTTAGAATGTTTGTTATACTTCGTTACAGGGAATAATTTGCCTTTTTCGTCTCAGATAGAAGGATTAGAATCTGCCAGAAATTGGGGATTCAAAGTTCCTGGTGAAGCAAAGTTAGTTAATAATATGCACGAGGTCTTCGATTTTATTGATTACTGGGATGTGCACCGTCATAACTTACCTTATGAAACAGATGGTGTTGTTATAAAAGTAAATAGCATTCAGCATCAGGACGAACTCGGATATACATCAAAATCACCAAGATGGGCAATTGCCTATAAATTTAAGTCAGAACAGGTTTCAACCAAGCTAAATTCGATTACGTATCAAGTAGGACGAACAGGTGCTATTACACCGGTAGCCAATTTAGCACCGGTACAATTGGCGGGTACTATTGTAAAAAGAGCTTCTTTGCACAATGCAGACCAGATTGAGAAATTAGATATTAGAATAAACGATACTGTTTTTGTTGAAAAAGGAGGCGAGATAATTCCGAAAATCATAGCAGTTGATTTAGAAAAACGTCCTGAAAATTCAGAAGTTACACATTACATTACACATTGCCCGGAATGCCATACAGAGCTAGTTCGAAATGTGGGCGAAGCCAACCATTATTGTCCTAATTTCTACGAATGTCCACCGCAGATTATTGGTCGTATTCAGCATTATATTTCAAGAAAAGCAATGGATATTGAAGGACTTGGCGGAGAAACAGTAGCATTACTTTTTAAACATGGTCTTGTGCGTAATTATGCAGATTTATATGAATTGAAAGTAGACGATATTTTGCATTTAGAAAGAATGGCAAAAAAATCTGCTGAAAACCTTGTAAATGGTGTCGAAAAATCAAAAGAAATCCCGTTTGAGAGCGTTCTTTTTGCACTCGGAATACGTTTTGTTGGAGAAACAGTAGCTAAAAAGCTTGCAAAGCATTATAAAAATATTGATGCCCTGAGCAAAGCAACTTTAATGGAATTGATTTTAGTAGATGAAATAGGTGACCGTATTGCCAGAAGCGTAATAGAGTTCTTTGAAAATGAGGAAAATATAAAAAGTATAGAGCGCTTAAAAAATTACGGTATTCAGTTTGAAGTTGTAGAAAAAATGAATCCCAATGCAACTGAAAAATTCTTAGGAAAAACATTTGTAGTTTCAGGAGTTTTTGCTCAATTTTCTAGAGATGAGTTGAAAAAAGCAATAGAAGATAATGGTGGAAAAGTAGGAAGCTCGATTTCTGCTAAAACTGATTTTGTCGTTGCGGGCGATAATATGGGACCAGCTAAATTAGAAAAAGCTAATAAATTAAATATTACCATATTGTCCGAAGATGATTTTATAATCAAACTAAATGAAAGCGAATAAACCATCGTTGATTATGTATTTTTTAGCCTTGATTTCTGCAATGATTTTTGATTGCATGAACGAGGATATTTTAGGAACGTATGCTAAATCTATTGTAATTCCTGCAATTTTTTTCTACTTCCTTACCAGTAATAATTTTAAAATACAAAAAACAGAAGCGTTTATTTTTTTATTTTGTTTTATAGGTCAGGTATATGATTTAATGAAAGTAGAAGCTTCTGAAATTGGAGGTGTTCTATGTTTCTTTTTGGTATATATGTTACTATTAAAGCTTATTGTTTTTGATCATAAAAAAATAAGACTACGCAGAAAAGATATTTTACCTCTTTCAATCGTAGTAATATTAATAATTTATCTGTTAATCTCAGTACTGGGATTGCAATCTGCTAGTATGAAGAAGTATAATTTTATTTATACTTCTTATGGAATTATACTTAGTATTCTTTGTTATTTCTCATACGCAAACTACATCACCAAAGGATCTAATATTACATTATTAATGACTTTGATGACGACTTGCTATATGTTTTCGGATATATTCTATATATTCAATGTATATTTTTCGTATTCAGTTGTTTTGGTTTTAATTCGTGACGCAACACAAATTCTGGCTTACTTTTTTATGGTGGAGTATTTTTTAGAAAAAAGGAGAACCACAAAAAAAAGAATTACACAATAATTGATCTACCTTGATTAGTGTGAGCTTTATTCTTATCAAAATAAAAATCTATTCTTCCTAGATTTATACCGTAACATCCTACTTGATTTACTAAGACTTTTTCGCCTGCTTTATTTTGCACAATAGTAGGTTTGTCTAAAAAAGTATGGGTGTGACCACCAATAATTAAATCGATATCCTGTGTTAATTCAGCTAACTTAAGATCGGAAATTTTAGAATCATTATCTCTGTAGTTGTATCCTAAATGCGAAAGACAAATAACCAAATCACATTTTTCCTGCTTCTTTAGTAATTGCGTCATATCCTGAGCAATTTCTACAGGATTATTATAAATAGTTTCTTTGTACAATTTTTTATCAACCAGACCATTCAGTTCTATTCCTAAACCAAAAACACCAACTTTGATTCCGTTTTTATTGAAAACTTTATACGGTTTTACCAGTCCGTTCATTACTGTATTAGTGAAATCGTAGTTAGAACAGATAAAATCAAAAGTTGCATGAGGCATTTGAGCATATAAACCATCAACACCATTGTCGAAATCATGATTTCCAATAGTCGATGCATCATATTTCATTGTGCTCATTAGCTTAAATTCGAGCTCTCCACCGTAATAATTAAAATAAGGAGTTCCTTGAAAAATATCACCGGCATCCAATAAAAGAACATTTTGATTTTCTTTACGAATCGATTCGATTAATGCAGCTCTTCGGGAAACACCACCTTGATTAGGATTACGGGGATCATCAGCAGGAAAAGGATCAATATGGCTGTGAACATCGTTAGTATGTAAAATAGTTAAGTGTTTAATATCGTTAGTGTCAAAGCTGCTCAATGATAGACCTAAGCTTAATAAAGCAGTACTTGCGGCTGTTTTTTCGATAAATTCTCTTCTTTTCATTTTATATTTTTTTGCGCAATGCGAATATTATTTTTGATTTAAATCTTAAGCAGTTTATTCTTCTGTAATTCGAATGTCTTTTATAACCGGAATTGTATCCACTTCTTTAAAGTAGTCAATCAAAACATTGCGAAGCTTATATTCTAAATCAAATTTCTTAGTATGCTTTAAGAAAAAGTTCATGTTGTCTCCACCATTCGCCAAATAATCATTTGTTGCAACATAATAGGTTTTATTATTGTCAAGAGGTTTTCCCTGAACAAGAATTTTTTTTGCTGTATTTTCTTTTGAAATCGTAAAAGTCATTCCGGCTAACGGATGAGGTTTGCTCTCCTTAATTATATAGGTAGTCATTTCTAAGATTTGTTCACCTTTTAAAGCCAATACAACAAGATTGTTTTCAAAAGGCATAATCTCAAAAGCAGTTCGTGTCGTTACATTACCTTTAGGAAGGATCGCCCTGATTCCACCATGATTTAGAAAGCAAATATCAAGATCTTTCTTTTCACGAGCTTTAAAAACAGCATTACCTCTTTGCAGACAAACATCAGCCATCAAGTTACCAATTGTAGTTTGCCATTTTCCGGTGCTTTTTTCCAGAGTCTCTGGAGAATATGCAAGAACATTGTCCAAATCTTTATTAATATGGTCGCGATATGGAGCGATAAATTTTTCAATTTCAGGAGTTTCTGCAACTTTTTCGTTTACTGGAAGTTGTTTTCCTTCGATCTTTGTTAGGGTGTATTTTTTTTGGCTACAGGAAACTGTAAAAAAAAGTGTTAAGAATATAACAAAAAGTTTTAAAACCCCGTTATACTTTTTTAGATTTACCATCTTAAATGCGACTTAAATAATTAATTTTGTAATCTGGTAAAAATACTATGTTTTTGAATTATATGAGGGATTTTTTTGTAAAAAAAACATTAAATAATAACTTGAACAAGTTCAAAAGCGAAGTCTTTACAAGTAATGTGCAAACAATTGGTTTACTGGTCGATGAAAGCGATTTTCAACATTCCGAAGCGTTAATAAACGAATTGGTTTTACAGGGAATAGCTCCTGAAAGCATAAAAATTGTAGCGTACAAAAGTAAATTTAAAGAGAAAGAAACGTATTCGAAACCAACATTTGGTAAAAAACATATCAATTGGAAGGGAAATATTGAAGCTGAATTTTTACTTGAATTTACGGAAACAAAATTTGATCTTTTGATAAGTTACTATGATATTGAGAATAATATTTTAATGATGGTAACAAGTGAGTCAAAAGCTAAATTTAAAGTTGGTTTTTCATCAATCGATCCAAGATTAAATCGATTAATGATTAATACCACACTCGAAAATTATAAACTTTTCATTTTTGAATTGTTTAAGTATTTAAAGAACATTAAATAAAATACAAATTATAATATGCAATCATTAATAGGTACAGGAGTTGCACTTGTAACGCCATTTAAGAAAGATTTCTCAATTGATATTGAAGCGTTACAGCGAATAGTTAATTTTTCGATAGACGGAGGAGTTGAATATCTTGTAGTTATGGGTACAACAGCAGAGAATGCTACCTTAACGCAAGCCGAAAAAGAATTAGTTATCAAAACTGTAATTGATACTAATAAAGGAAGATTGCCTTTAGTACTAGGTGTTGGAGGTAATAATACAATGCAGGTTGTAGAAGAGTTAAAGACAAGAGATTTTTCTGCTTTTGAAGCAATCCTTTCTGTTTCTCCTTATTATAATAAACCCACACAAGAAGGTATTTATCAGCATTTTAAAGCCATTGCAGAAGCGTCGCCAATTCCGGTGATTTTATATAACGTTCCGGGAAGAACATCAAGTAACATGCTTCCGTCTACAGTAATTCGCCTTGCCAAAGATTTTGATAATGTTGTGGCAATAAAAGAGGCCGCAGGTGACATAGTTCAGGCTATGCAAATAATAAAAAATGCACCCAAAGATTTTCTTGTGATTTCAGGAGATGATATGATCGCATTACCAATAGTTTTGGCTGGCGGAGCAGGTGTAATATCTGTAATTGGACAAGGTTTTCCAAAAGAATTTTCAGAAATGATTCGTTTAGGTCTCAATAAAAAAGTAAATGAAGCGTTTAAAACGCAGTATTTTTTAGCAGATTGTATCGATATGATTTTTGAACAAGGAAACCCTGCCGGAATTAAACAAGTGTTTCAATCCCTTGGTATTGCTGATAACACAGTACGTTTACCATTGGTAACAGTCGATGAATCGTTAGCAAACAGATTAAACGAATTTGTTAAAAGCAGCATAAGAGTAGAGTAGGATTAAGGGTGTTTTAATATACCAAAAAAATATTTTGTAGTAGCTAAATTAATAACTAAATTTGCCACCGGAACTTCGGTGTGATTTTGCTTAGGCATAATTGTCTAAGAAATCATAATAAAAGTAATAAAATGAAAAAAATAGTATCTCTATTAATTGTTATTGTCCTTTTTTGTTCTTGTAGTGAATACCAAAAAACATTGAAAAATGAAGATGTTGCTGCGAAATTTGAAATGGCAACAAAAATGTACGATGCAGGTAAGTATTCAAAAGCTATTCGTCTTTTTGAACAATTGGCAACTAGTTATAGAGGTAAACCTCAGGCAGAAAAATTATTTTATATGTTTGCTCAGTCTTACTATAAAACAAAACAATACTATTTAGCAGGTTATCAGTTCGAAAGCTTTGCTTCAGGATATCCACGAAGCGAAAAAGTACAGGAAGCAGCATTTCTTGGAGCGTACAGTTATTCAAAGTTAGCTCCTGTTTACAGTTTAGATCAGACAGATACTGTAAAAGCATTAGAAAAATTACAAGCCTTTATAGATAATTATCCTAATTCTGAATACATTCCACAAGCAAATGAAGTTGTAAAAGTATTGAGTGGGAAATTAGAGAAAAAAGCATACGAAAATGCAAAAGGATATAATACAATTTTAGATTATAAATCAGCTTTGGTAGCTTTTGATAATTTTATTGCTGATTTTCCGGGAACGCCTTTTAAAGAAGATGCATTATTCTACAAATACGATTCAGCATACCAATTGGCAATTAATAGTATTAATTCAAAAATGCAGGATCGTTTAAATGTTGCTAAAGTAGCTTATAATAATTTGATTAAGTATAACAGCAACACAAAATACAAAAAAGTGGCAGACGAGATGAATGCCAGGGTTGAAACAGATTTACAAAAATTTACTAAATAAAATAAAGTCATGGATTTAAAAAAGACGAATGCTCCTGTAAATACAATAACATACAATAAAACTGTTATTGAAGAGCCAACAGGAAATGTGTATGAAGCAATTACCATTATGGCTAAAAGAGCAAATCAAATTAATTCTGAAATTAAAAAAGAATTAACTGAGAAATTAGAAGAGTTTGCTACTTACAATGACAGTCTTGAAGAAGTTTTTGAAAATAAAGAACAAATTGAAGTTTCTAAATTTTACGAAAAATTACCTAAACCACACGCTTTAGCCGTTCAGGAATGGTTAGATGGTAAAACTTACCACAGAAGTTCAAACAAATAATACAGTATAATGTCAGTTTTAAACGGAAAGAAAATTTTACTGGGGGTTTCTGGTGGAATTGCAGCGTATAAAACAGCCTCATTAGTACGACTTTTTATAAAAGCAGGTGCACATGTCCAAGTGATAATGACACCTGCTTCTAAGGATTTTGTAACACCACTTACATTATCTACCTTATCAAAGAATCCAGTACATTCTAGCTTTTTTAATCAGGATGATGAGGATGCTGTTTGGAATAATCATGTTGAATTAGCACTTTGGGCTGATATTATGTTAATTGCTCCTGCAACAGCAAATACGTTGTCAAAAATGACAGCAGGAAACTGTGATAATCTTTTAATAGCTACTTATTTATCAGCTAAATGTCCTGTTTATTTTGCTCCGGCAATGGATTTGGATATGTACAAACATCCTTCTACAATAGCAAGCTTCACAGCCTTAAAACAATTTGGTAACGTAATGATTCCTGCAGAAAATGGAGAATTAGCAAGTGGCTTATCCGGAGAAGGCAGAATGGCAGAACCAGAAAATATTATTGCTTTTCTTGAAGCTGATTTAGAAAGTAAACTACCGTTAAAAGGAAAAAAAATCTTAGTTACTGCCGGACCAACATACGAAGCAATAGATCCTGTACGTTTTATAGGAAATCATTCCTCTGGAAAAATGGGTTTTGATATCGCAAATGAAGCAGCAAGTTTAGGAGCAAGTGTAATATTAGTTTCTGGTCCAACGCATTTTAGACCTAAAAATCCATCTGTTGAAGTGGTAGATGTTGTTTCAGCACAGGAAATGTATGATGCTTGTCATTTGTATTTTGATACCGTAGATGTTGCAATTGCAGCAGCAGCAGTTGCAGATTACAAACCAAAAGTCGTAGCTTTACAAAAGATTAAAAAAGTTTCAAGTGAATTTTCAATTGAGCTGGAAAAAACAAAAGATATTTTGTCTTCGTTGGGAAGTATCAAGAAAGATCAATTTTTGATTGGATTTGCATTAGAAACAGAAAATGAAATTGAAAATGCTAAGTTGAAAATTCAGAAAAAAAACTTAGATTTGATAGTTTTAAATTCTTTACAAGATGAAGGGGCTGGTTTTAAAAAAGCAACCAATAAAGTAACTTTTATTGATAAATATTTTAAAATCGAACCAATGGATCTAAAGACCAAAGAATCAGTAGCGATTGATATTTTAAATAAAGTGGTGGCACATTTTTTATAATACCACAAAATTTAAATTAGAGCCGGATTCTAAGTAGTGAAAGATTTTCGCTAATAGCAAATAGTATCTTTATGAATAATAGAATAGTTACTCTCTTCGTATTTTTAATTTTTGGCTTTTCACAAGCACAACAGCTTAATTGTACCGTAACTATAAATACAGACAGGCTTACAAATCCTAATCAGCAGGTTTTTAAAACCCTGCAAACTGCATTATCAGAATTTGTAAATAAGACAGATTGGACAGGAGTTGCTCTAAAACAAAACGAACGAATTAACTGTTCGATGTATGTTACTTTAGCCTCTAATAATTCAGATCAGTTTACAGGAACAATTCAGGTGCAGTCCTCAAGGGTGATTTATAATTCAACGTATTCTTCACCAATTTTAAATTACAACGACAAAGATTTTAATTTTAGGTATACAGAAAACGAACCCTTACTTTTTAATCCAAGTGTTTTTGAGTCTAATTTAGTATCCGTAGTTTCTTTTTACAGTTATATTATTTTAGGTATGGATGCAGACTCATTCTTGTCTGGTGCCGGAAATACTTATTTTGAAACTGCACAGAGTATTGCAAGTGTTGCACAACAGGGAGGTTTTAAAGGTTGGGGGCAGGCAGACGGACTTCAGAATCGTTACTTTTTGATTAACGATATGGTCTCTCCAACATATTCAGATTTTAGACAAACCATGTTTTTGTATCATACAGGCTTAGATTTTATGAGTGTTGACTTAAAACAATCAAAAGAGAAAGTTAAGAATTCGATATTGCTTCTTGGAAAATTAAATTCAGTTAAGCCCAATGCATTTTTGACCCGTATATTTTTTGATGCAAAATCAGATGAAATTGTTTCTGTTTTTTCAGGTGGACCAAGTGTTCAAATCAGTGATTTAACAGATGTTTTGAATAGAGTTTCTCCTTTAAACAATACGAAATGGACTCAAATTAAATTTTAAGATATCTACAATTTACATCTTCTCCATTAATTTTATATTTACACATTTATTATATGATTACTTCGCTGTCAATTAAAAACTATGCCCTTATTGAAAAATTAGCAATTGATTTCTCAAAAGGTTTTTCTATAATTACAGGTGAAACAGGGGCTGGAAAATCTATTATTTTAGGTGCTTTAGGATTGGTTTTAGGAAAAAGAGCCGATCTGACATCACTCAAAAACAAAGAAGAGAAATGTGTAATCGAAGCGCAGTTTGAAATTTCAAAATACAATTTGAAAGAATTTTTTCAGGCCAATGATCTAGATTATGAAGATGAAACAATTATTAGACGTGAAATTTTACCATCCGGAAAATCACGTGCTTTTATTAATGATAGCCCTGTAAATCTTCAGGAATTACAAGAGTTAAGCTTGTTTTTGATTGATATTCATTCACAGCAACAGACTCAGGAATTATCAGACGAAAATGTTCAATTCAAAATTATTGATGCTATTGCTAATAATTTCGATTCTATTTCGGCATATCAAAAATTACTTAAGGTTTATAAAGCAGATAAAACAAAATTAAATGCTTTGTTAAAAAAACAAAGTGATTCTGGTAAAGAGCAGGAATACAATACTTTTTTACTTAATGAGCTTGTTACTGCAAAACTAAAATCAGGAGAACAGGAAGAATTAGAAGCAGAGTTCGAAAAGCTGAATAATGTTGAAATAATCAAAGAATCGATCGATAAATCTTTAGTGATTGCAAACGAAGAACAATTCGGTGTTTTTCATAACCTGAATGAAATTAAGGCTTCCCTGCAAAAAATAGCTGCTTTTTCGATAGATTATCAAAACCTATTTGAAAGAGTTACAAGTATAGCAATTGAATTTGATGATGTTTCAAAAGAACTGCACAACGTTTCAGAGAAATTATTAAACGATCCTGAAAGATTAGAATTAACGAATCAAAAGCTGCAGTTAATTTATAATTTGCAAAAGAAGCATCAGGTAAAAACTGTTGATGAGCTACTGCAAGTTCAGGCTAATTTAGAAAATGCTGTTATTGAATTAGGTAATATTGAAGAAGAAATAGAAACTTTATCAGCTTCAATAGCACAAAAAGCAATCGAACTAGATGCTTTTTCGGTAACAATCCATGATAATAGAGCAAATGCTATTCCCGTTTTATCAAATCAGTTAATTTCAATTTTAGAAACTTTAGGAATGCCAAATGTTCGCTTTAAAATGGAACTTTTGCCTTCTGATACTTTTTTCCAAAATGGAAAAGATGAGTTACAATTTTTGTTCTCAGCAAATAAAGGAACTGATTTTGGTTTGCTTAAAAAAGTAGCTTCAGGAGGAGAAATGTCTCGTATCATGTTAGCAGTAAAAGCTATTTTGGCACAATATTCTAAATTACCTACCTTAATTTTTGATGAAATTGATACAGGAGTTTCTGGAGAAATTGCCATAAGAATGGGAGAGATAATGAAAGAAATGAGTGCAAAAATGCAAATTTTTGCTATCACGCATTTACCTCAGATTGCAGCAAAAGGAGATTCGCATTTTAAAGTGTTTAAATCGACAGTACATGATGCGACCCAATCAGAACTAAAATTACTGTCTCAGGAAGAAAGAATAACTGAAATTGCGCAAATGCTTTCAGGGGCTAATGTTTCTGATTCAGCATTAAATCACGCAAAAGAATTATTAAACTAAGAATATAGATATGGAGAGTTTGAGTTTTTATGAAAACCAATTTATTAAAGCCGATTCACTAATTTCTGATGGTAATATTGCTGACGGAAAAGAATTGCTTGAAGATATATTGTCTCAATATCCGGATTTTGGAAAAGCACACAATCACTTAGGCTGGATTTATTATAATAAGCTGAGTAATCATGATAAAGGTATTTTTCATTATAAACTGGCAATGAAATTTGAGCCTAAATACCCGGCTCCTTACATAAATTACACCTATTTGCTTATTGATTTGGGAAGATATTCGGAGGCTAAAGAGCATATAGATTTTACAAAGCAACATCTTGAAAACTTCGATGATTCTTCTTATAATAGCGAATTAGGAAGAATGGCAGAGTATGAAAGTCAGTACACCCTTGCTTATAATTATTACAGGTTAGCAAAGAAAAATGCATTAAACCCAAATTTTATAGACAATATGAATGCAAACATGAAAAGGGTTAAAGATAAAATGTCTATTTTTGAAAAATTAAAATTGAAATTGAAATTGAATAAACAATAAATAATTACAAAATGATCATAGAACCTAGAATGAGAGGATTTATTTGTTTGACATCACACCCTAAAGGATGCGAACAAAATGTAAAAAATCAAATTGAATACATTAAATCAAAAGGACCAATTGCCGGGGCAAAAAAAGTACTGGTTATTGGTGCGTCTACTGGTTTTGGGTTAGCTTCAAGAATAACAAGTGCCTTTGGATCTGATGCTGCTACAATTGGAGTATTTTTTGAAAAACCACCATTAGAAGGAAAAACAGCTTCTCCAGGCTGGTATAATTCTGCAGCTTTCGAATCTGAAGCTCATAAAGCAGGATTATATGCAAAAAGTATTAATGGAGATGCTTTTTCAAACGAAATCAAAAGACAAACATTAGATTTAATAAAAGCTGATTTAGGACAAGTAGATCTTGTAATTTACAGTTTAGCTTCACCAGTTCGTGTACACCCTACAACAGGAGTAACGCATCGTTCAGTTCTTAAACCAATCGGACAAACTTTTACCAACAAAACTGTTGATTTTCATACAGGAAATGTTACTGAGGTTTCTATAGCACCAGCTAACGAAGAGGATATCGAGAATACGGTTGCTGTAATGGGGGGAGAAGACTGGGCTATGTGGATGGATGCCTTAAAAGACGAAAATCTTTTAGCAGAAGGTGCTACAACAGTTGCTTATTCTTATATAGGGCCATCCTTAACAGAAGCTGTTTATCGTAAAGGTACAATTGGTCGTGCAAAAGATCATTTAGAAGCAACAGCATTTTCTATAACAGATAGTTTAAAAGCGATTGGCGGAAAAGCTTATGTTTCTGTAAATAAAGCCTTAGTAACACAAGCAAGTTCTGCAATTCCGGTTATTCCTTTATATATTTCGCTTTTATATAAAATTATGAAAGAAGAAGGAATTCACGAAGGTTGTATTGAGCAAATCCAACGTTTGTTTCAAGACAGATTGTATAGTGGAGAAGCGGTTCCTACAGACGACAAAGGAAGAATCAGAATTGACGATTGGGAAATGCGTGAAGATGTTCAGGAAAAAGTAGCAAAACTTTGGCTGGAAGCAACTACAGAGACATTACCGGGAATTGGAGATCTAGCTGGTTATAGAAATGATTTTTTAAATTTATTTGGATTTGAATTTGCTGGTGTAGATTACAAAGCAGATACAAATGAGGTAATAAACATAGAGAGTATTAAATAAAGACTTTATTTTAATAAAAATCAAAACCATCAATCAAAAGTTGATGGTTTTTTTATGAATATAACATATCTTTGTTAAAATTTTGAAGTTTAAAAAAATCCCACTTTAAATATCGCATAACGCATTATGATTTTTTCTTTAATTATACCCGTGTATAATCGCCCGGATGAAGTAGATGAACTATTAGAAAGCTTAGTGAAATCTGATTATAATGAAGCTTTTGAAATTGTTTTAGTCGAAGATGGTTCGTCGATTCCTTGTAAAGATGTTGTAATGAACTATCAGGGAAAACTCAATATATCGTATTATTTTAAAGAAAATTCAGGACCAGGAGATTCGAGAAATTTTGGAATGCAAAAAGGGAGAGGAGATTATTTTTTAATTTTCGATTCAGATTGTATCATTCCTCCAAATTACCTTACCGAAGTTCGCAAAGAATTGGATAAGAAATACGTTGATTGTTTTGGAGGTCCAGACAGAGCATTAGCTAGTTTTTCAGATATTCAAAAAGCAATTAATTTTGCAATGACCTCATTTCTTACTACAGGAGGAATACGAGGAGGATCTGAAAAGATCAATAAGTTTCAGCCAAGAAGTTTCAATATGGGAATTTCAAAGAAAGCTTTTATAGTTTCGAAAGGTTTTGGTAATATTCATCCTGGTGAAGATCCTGATTTATCAATTCGTCTATGGAATTTAGGTTTTGAAACAAGATTATTTCCAGAAGCATTTGTATACCATAAACGCAGAATCGATTGGGAAAAATTTTCTATTCAGGTAAATAAATTTGGTATTGCGAGACCAATTTTGAATAGTTGGTACCCAGAACACAATAAAGTAACTTTTTTCTTCCCTACAGTTTTTATGTTAGGATTATTGTTAGCTTTAATATTGTTAATTTTTAACATTCATTACTTATTACAATTATATTTTGTATATTACATTATAATTTTTCTCACATCAAGTGTACAGAATAAGAGCATAAAAATAGGATATCTTTCTGTAATTGCAGTTTGGAAACAATTTTATGGTTATGGAACTGGTTTTTTAGAGTCGTTTGTAAAAGTTATTCTATTAAAGAGGAAACCGCAAGAGGCTTTTCCCCGTATGTTTTTTAAGATATAATATGACAAAAATTATTGGCTTAACAGGAGGAATTGGCAGTGGAAAAACAACCATTGCAAATTATTTTCAGGAATTAGGAGTTCCAGTTTACATAGCAGATGACGGAGCTAAAAAGGTAATGAAGTCTGACGAAGTTGTTAAGAGAATAAAAATGGCTTTTGGAGAAAGTATCTTTGAAGAAGGGGTTTTGAACAGAGCTAATTTGGCTAATATTGTTTTTAATAATGCCGAGGAGTTAAAAAAATTAAACGCAATAGTACATCCGGCTGTAAAAAAAGATTTTCAGGCCTGGTTATTGCAACATAAAAATTATACATACGTTATATATGAAGCTGCAATTCTATTCGAGAGTGGGACTTATAAAGATTGTGATGTTATCATAACCGTTACTGCACCAGAAGAAACTAGAATAGAAAGGGTTTTAAAACGTGATAATACCACAAGAGCGCAAGTTTTAAGCCGCATGAGAATGCAATTGAATGACGAAATTCGCATTTCAAAGAGCAATTATGTTATTAATAACGATAATCTTAAAAAAGCTAAAGAAGAAATTGTTGAAATTGTTAAAATTTTAGGTATAAAGCAAAATCAGTCTTAAATGTTAATATTTGGTTAATGTATTATTTAGTATATTGTTAAAATATTAATTTTGTTTCGATGAATAAATTATTTTTTAGAATACTGGTTTTACTAATGAGCTTGTCCTTAATCGGGATCATTTTAGTTCAGGTATATTGGTTCAATTCTTCATTTAAAAACAATGACGAGCAATTTAAATACCACGTTACACAAGTCATTGGAAATGTAGCTGATAAATTAGAACAGCAAGAAGAGTATAGCTTTTACGATAAATACAATCGAATAAAAGATAGTACAGGTAAAATTCCAAAGAAAGAAGATTTACTGGAGGTGTTATACGTTCAAAGAAATACCAAGACTAATAAAACAATTGTATATTCAAATACACTTACTTCTGAGGATTACGATATAAGCGGATCATTGTTTAATAAAAAGTTTAGTAGTGAACGATTTAAAAACTTTAGTTCAAAAAGAGTAACAGAAATTTACAATAACAACAATAATATTGATAATAATGCTTTAGGACAAAGTATTATACCGGATATTAAAATTGAAAAATCAGGAAGTTTAGATATTTTAAATAAAGTACAACAACAAATTCAGTACAAAGATATTGCTTCACTGACCCCTATAGAAGGAAGGATTACAAAAGATAAACTGTATAAGTTATTACGTAAAGAATTAGAAGAATATGGCGTAAAAACCAAGTTTGAATTTGGAATTTACAGTAGCGGATTAGCGACTAAAATAAAATCAGACGGTTTTCATTTTGATAACGATGCTACATACAATATTCCAATTTATACAGATAATGAAGGAAATAGCAAATATGAATTATTAGTAACCTTTCCTCATAAAAAGAAGTTCTTATTGTCGGAATTACTGAGTATTACAATACTATCAATAATTTTCACATTAATTATAATAGTTGCTTACACGAGTGCATTAAACCAATTGTTACGTCAAAAACATATTTCTGAAATCAAAACAGACTTCATTAATAACATGACACACGAGTTCAAAACTCCAATTGCGACAATAAATTTAGCGCTTGATGCGATTAAGAATCCTAAAATTATTGAAGACAAAGAAAAAGTGTTTCGATATCTTCAAATGATCAGGGATGAAAATAAAAGAATGCATGCTCAGGTAGAAAATGTACTTCGAATTTCTAAATTAGAAAAAAGAGAGCTCGATATTACAAAAGAACCAACTGTAATTCATGATATTATAGATGATGCAATTGAGCACGTGAATTTAATTTTAGAAGATAGACATGGAACTGTTGTTAAGCATTTTAATGCAGCAAGAACAACATGTTTAATAAATGAAGTTCATTTTACAAACGTCTTGGTTAATATTTTAGAAAACGCAATAAAATATTCACCAGATACTCCTGAAATTGAGATTTTTACAGAGAATGTAAAAGACATGATTTTAATAAAAGTAAAAGATAATGGTCTTGGTATGAGTAAGATAGCTCAAAAAAGGGTTTTTGAGAAATTTTATAGAGAACATACCGGAGATCTACATAATGTAAAAGGTCACGGCTTAGGTCTGGCTTATGTAAAGAGGATAGTAGAGGACCACAACGGTCAAGTGTATGTTGAAAGCGAAAAAGGAAAAGGTAGCACCTTTATAATAAAAATACCATTAATAAATTAAAATATGGAAAATAATAACAAAAGAATACTTTTAGT
>Ga0247817_10000312_pt1 | contig 29046 bp, 24 predicted proteins | sample UWRJL212509R1_FD_178010 | JGI IMG/M metagenome (GOLD analysis project Ga0247817, IMG submission 178010) | Plant litter microbial communities from Arlington Agricultural Research Station in Wisconsin, United States - UWRJ-L212-509R-1 | ecosystem: Environmental > Terrestrial > Plant litter >...
CTGCGTGATCGCGAGTGGGGTGCGCAGCTCATGGGAGGCGTTGGCGGCGAACCGCTGCTGTTCGACGACCTGGGCTTCGATGCGGGCGAGCATCGCGTCGAAGCTGTCGGCCAGCTCGCGAAACTCATCGTTGCGCCCCTCAAGCTCGATCCGGTGCGAGAGCGAGCCCTGGGTCGCGGCTCGAGTGGCCGCGCCAATGCGCCGCAGCGGGGCGAGCATCTGCCCGGCGAGGTACCAGCCGCCCGCGAGCCCGAACACGAGCAGAAAGAGAAGCGACCAGGCGGCCGGCGGGGCGAAAGCGCGCACAAGATCGCCGCGGTCCGGTCCACTGCCGGTGTAGCCGGGCGCGGGCAGGTCGGGCACGTAGCGCAACAGAAAGGCCCAGACGATCGCGAGCAACAGCCCGCCCGCGACCATAAGGAATCCCGCGTAGCTCAGCGTCAGTTTGAGGCGCACACTGAGTCCTTGCTGCCTAACCATGCGTCTCCACATCGATGCGGTAGCCGACACCCGGCACGGTGCTGATGATCCACGGCTCACCCAGCCGTTTGCGCAGCGCCGACATCGTGATGCGAACTGCGTTGGTGAACGGGTCGGCGTTCTCGTCCCAGGCGCGCTCGAGCAGTTCCTCCGCGCTGATCACCCCGCCCTCCGCCGCGACCAGAATCTCGAGCACGGCGAACTGCTTGCGCGTGAGGGCCACGTACCGGCCGTCCCGAAAAACCTCGCGGCGAAACGCGTCGAGCCGCAGTCCGGCAAGCTCCCGAACCGGCGGCCGCGCGTGGGCACGCCTGCGGTCGAGCGCCCGCAGCCGCAGCACGAGCTCGCGCAGCTCGAACGGTTTGGTGAGGTAGTCGTCCGCACCCAGCTCGAAACCCGAGGCCTTGTCGTCGAGACGATCGGCGGCCGTGAGCATGAGTATCGGCATCCCGCTGCCCGAAGCGACGATGCTCGCGGCGACCTCGTCGCCCGACGGGCCCGGGATGTCACGATCGAGAACGGCGATGTCGTAGGTGTTGATGCTCAGCAGCTCGAGCGCAGTGTCGCCGTCGCCCGCAATGTCAGACGCGATCGCCTCGAGCCGCAGCCCCGTGCGAATCGCCTCCGCCATGTAGGGCTCGTCCTCCACAATCAACACGCGCATGCCCTCATGCTACGAGTCGGCACCTATCGTCGGCCTATCGAAAACCAGATACGGGCTGGCAACGCCATACTGCGTTGACTGGCGGCATGAACTTCGTTGCACGCTTCACAATCGTCGCCACCGCCGTGGTTATCGCTGCCGCCGGCATTCAGCTCGCGCCCGCGCTGCTCGACCCACGTGCAGCTGCCCTCCCCAATGGCGAACGCCCCGACGGCACCCTGCCCGACAACGCCATCCTCGACGACACGCACTATGCGGGCATCGCCAACCTCGACCCGGCACTGCTCACGGCCCTGCGCTCCGCAGCTGCAGCAGCCCCGATGCAGTTCTTCGTGACGAGTGGATGGCGCTCCCCCGACTACCAGCGCCAGCTCCTCGCCGAGGCCGTCACCACGTACGGTTCAGAGCAGGAGGCCGCCCGTTGGGTAGCCACTCCGGAGACCTCGGCGCACGTCGCGGGCGAGGCCGTCGATATCGGCAGCTGGGATGCAGCGGAGTGGCTCGGCACCCACGGATCCGCCTACGGCCTTTGCCAGATCTACGACAACGAGGCGTGGCACTTCGAGCTCCGCCCGGATGCCGTCGGCGGCGGCTGCCCGCCCAAGTACTTCGACCCCACCTACGACCCACGGATGCAGGGGTGAATCGTTGGCGAGCGGCGGCTCGTGCCATCCATTTGCCGACAAATCTTCACGCTAGTATGTGCGCATGACTCTGCCTCGCGCCCTCGCCGTTCTTGCCATCGCCGCGACGCTTCTGGCCGGATGCAGCGCCGCAGCGCCAGAGCCCGCGCCGACCCCGGAGTTCAACATGCCGAGCATCGGGATCAACGACTGGGAAGAGAGCACGACAGCGGAGTTCGTGGAGGCATTCCCCGATGTGGACACGAGCTTCGTCAGCGACATTCCCGAACTCATCGTGCAGCGCAACAAGGGTGCGTGGAGCCTCGGCAGCGGAACGACCCTGAGCGGTTTCGCCATCATCGACACCTGGGCGCGTTCGCACCACGAGATCGAGGACGACGGCGACGACCGCAGCGCGCTCATCGTCACCGACACGCAGGTGATCAAGTTCATCTATCGCCCGATGAACGAGGGCTTCATCGCGCACTTCTTCATCAGCGACTAAAGCTGAGCGGCGCCCGCAACGCACGATTGCGCAGGGTGTACCGATCGGTCTAGTGTGTAACCGTTCATTATCTGAAGGGAACTCACATGCACAAACCGATCTATGCCCGGCTTGCGGCTACCGCAACTCTCGCACTCCTCGCGACGCTCGCCACTGGAGGCGCGGCGTTTGCAGCACCTGGCGGACAGAGCATCAAGTATGAGGTCGTGTCCGTTGCAAATGTCTCCAGCGATTACATCGACAGGAAGCAGCAGATCGGCTACTGCAAGGTCGTGAAAGCGGCACTGGGTTGCACGATCACAGCGACAGAGACGGTGCAGCAGACGGTGGGCCTGTCCCTCGGCGCGTCCAAGGGATTCGTGTCGGGCCAGCTGTCGTTCTCAGCGACCACGTCGCGTTCCGTAGCCGTCTCATGCAGCACGGATCCAGGGACGAAAGCTGGAACGGCACTCGTGGCCTACCCGGTCGGCAAGTACAAGACCTACAAGATCAAGAAGACGACGTTCACGGCGACGAAGTCCGCAGTGGTTCAGACCAGCGGCAAGCTCTACGCGTTCGACCCGAAGCCGAACTCGTACGCGTGTGACACCAAGTAGTTCCATTCGCTGAGAGAGGGTTCCCCGTCGTGCACGTCATCACGGGGAACCGACCAGCGGACTTCCGTTGACGTGCCGAGTTGTGAGATGCGTTTCGCGGCGCTCAGCACGCCGCGGTTAAATGCGAAGAGGGTCGCACTGAGCGACCCTCTTCGACTTCTGTCGGGCTGACAGGATTTGAACCTGCGACCCCTTGACCCCCAGGCATCCAAACGGCGCGATTCGAGTCACAAAGCGCGTAGTTCCGGGGCTCAGATCATGCAGAACACGTCACGAGATGCATGGATAGCAGGGTTCTGGTCCCCTTTTGGTCCCTCTCGCACTGCCCGCTGGCTCGTCACTACGCGAAGTCACCCTTGGATGGGTGCGCTGGTGTGATGAAGCGCGAAATCGAGTCGTCCACTTGGCCGTTGACCTGCGGAGCCTCTATACGACGACGGGGAAGTCTCAGTGTGGGTGGCACCTGCGCCAACCCTTCTCGCGATGAAGCTGCGCGGGAGCCGAGCGGGCCGCGATACCGACGACATTGTTGAACTGATGGCATTCTGCGGGGTCGAAACCGTCGCGGACGCCGCCGAGTATTTCGAGAGCTTCTACCCCGGCGAGGTACTCGAACCGAAGGCCTGCTGCGTGCTCGAAGCAATTCTTGCGCGCGGCGTGCCCGAGGAGCCACACCTCCGCCCCCAGCAGCCCTCAGTAACTAGCAATCATTACTCGGCTCACCCACGTCGCAGATAGTGAAAGAATCACTGGGGTGCAGAACACGAAGCGTCACCCGATGCTGACCGCGGCGATCCCTGCGGCGCTGAGCGGCATCCTCGTATTTGTCGGGCTTCTGGTGCTGCCCCTCATGCAAGCGGCCCAGCCCGACGAAGGACTCGTCGCCTTGAGCCCGGCCGACCCCGGGTGGTGGGTCGCCGTGGTTCTGCTCGCCGCGCAAACGGTCGCCCTGCTGTGGGCGAAGCAGGAGCCTCGGCTCGTGCTGGGCGCGGTGGTGGCCGCATCGGCGATCCTCGCGGTCACAGCGCCGCAGTCCGCGTTCAGTCTGACGGCTGTCGCGATCATGATCGCGGTGTTCCTCGCCGTGGCGCGCGAGCCGCTGCGAGCACTTCGAGTGGTACTGCCGATCGTGATCGTTGTGGTCGCGGGCTCGCAAGCTGTCAACGAGCTGCGCCTGGGTGCCCACCCCACCGCGATCACACTGGGAGCCTCGGTACTGCAGGCGTCCGTTGTGGTCGGCATCCCGGTCGTTATCGGTCTCTATTTCGCCGCCCAGCGCGACGCCCGCGCCGCGCGCGCCAGCGAGCTGCTCGCCGTGCAGCGCGAGCGCGACGCGCTCATCCAGACCGCGATCGCCCGGGAGCGCATGGCCATGTCGCGCGAGCTGCACGACATCGCGGCGCACCACATGTCGGGCATCTCGCTGCTCGCCAGTGCGATCTCTAAGCAGGTGGATGCCGACCCTGCCTCTGCAAAGAAGAGCGCCGAGCAGGTGCGCGCCCAGAGCAAATCCGCCCTCGACGATCTGCGGCGGGTGATCGGCCTTCTCAGAGACGACGCCGAGGGCAGCCGCTCTGTCGAGTCGCTGGCCTCCGTTCACGAGCTAGTTGACCTGAGCAAGAACGCGGGCCTGCCCATCGAATTCACGCTGCTAGAGAGAGAAAGTACCCTCGGCACCGGCATCGGCCCGCTCGCCCAACTCGTCGTGTTCCGCACGGTGCAGGAGGCGCTTGCCAACGTGGCGGCGCACGCACCCGGCGCCAAGACCGTAGTGCGACTGGATGACCGCAACCCCAAGAAACTGATAGTCGAGATCATCAATGACGGATCTCACGCCCCCGACCTCGGCCCGGGCGGCGGCTTCGGCCTCGTCGGCATGCAAGAGCGCGCCGACCTCATCGACGCCGAACTGCAGCACGGCCCGACAGACGATGGCGGCTTCACCGTGCGCCTCACAGTGAAGAGAGAAGCCGAATGATTCGCGTACTGATCGCCGACGACCAACCGCTGGTGCGGGCGGGGCTGTCGGCCCTCGTCACTATGGAGGCCGACCTCGAGGTGGTGGGTGAGGCATCCGATGGCATTGAGGCTTTGGCGATGGCGCGCGAACTGCGACCTGATGTGCCCGGCCTTGACGGCATTGCCGTCGCTCGCGAGCTGTGCGGACCCGATGCTGACGAGCCGATTCCGGTGCTCATCCTGACCACCTTCGACCTCGACGACTACGTGTTCTCAGCACTCGAAGCTGGGGTCAGCGGCTTTCTGCTCAAGGATGCCGAGCCTGACGCCATCACCGCCGCGATTCGGCAGGTGGCCGCCGGCAATGGCACGATCGACCAGTCGCTGACCCGCCGCATCATGCGGGAGTTCGCGCAGCGGCGCAGCCTGCAGCCGGTGACCACGTCGCAGACTAGCGACGTGCTCACCGGCCGCGAGCAAGAGATCCTGCTCTTGCTGGCCCAGGGAATGTCGAACGAAGAGATCGCGCAGACCCTGGTGGTCGAGACCTCAACGGTGAAGTCGCACCTCGCTCGCATGCTGCCCAAGCTCGGTGTTCGTTCCCGCCTGCAGGCTGTCGTCTGGGCCTACCAGAACCGGTTCGTTGACCTGCCCTGAGTCGAAGCGCGCTGCGTCGAGCTGGTCAGACTTCAGCTGTTCTGCCTTGAGGGCGTCGGTGTAGCCGAGGCGGCCACGGGTGAGCACGATGATCAGCACCGCGGCGATGACTGCGCTGATGCCGAGTGCGATGCCGATGAGGTTCTCAGCGACTGTCGGGAACATCTCGCCCCAGACCACTGTCATGAAGTTGTTGACGCTCACGTGGGCAAGCATGGCAAGCGGCAGGCTCTGGCCGGTGCGGTTGAACACCCAGGCCATCACGACGTTGAAGCCGACGCAGAAGATGGTGAAGAAGACCGGGCGGGTCCAGTCAGAGACTCCCCATCCACCCCATTCGGTGAAGAACAGCGGCATGTGCCACAGCGCCCACAGCGGTCCGAGAATGAAGGCCGACTTCATTGGGCCGAACTTGGCCTGCAGGCGGGGCAGAGCGAAGTCGCGCCAGCCCGGCTCCTCGGCAAGTCCGGTGGTGAGCATCTGCATGATCAGCATCGGACCATACGCGGCGAGCACCATCAGCGACGGGGCGAAGATCTGACCGCCCGAGACCGCAAGACCGGTGACGATAAGCGCCGCTGGCACGCCCAGCACGCCGATCGCATACCAGTGCCAGCGCACGCGCCAACGCCAGAGGCGTGCGCCCCAGCGGCGCAGGCCGGCTGCTCCCCCGGTGATCGCGGTGACGATAAGGGCCGACGTGATGGGGCCGAGGTAGGCGCCCGGCAGCATGCCGGTGAGCTGGCCGAGAGCGAAGGTGTAGTCCCAGACGCCCAGCCCGTTGTTCGAGAGTATAAAAGGGGTCCAGGCGATCCAGCTCAGCGCGTTCGCCAGCACGAAGAAGCTGATGAGTGGATGCCGTCGGACGCGATCTTTGACGCTAGTCATGGGGTGTTCTCCATTCGATTTCGCGGCCCGAATGGCCACACTTCGACGCTATGAGCAACCGCAAAACCGTTCGAGAGCCGAAGGAGTGCACCTCTGCAGTGCCGTCGAAAGGGTGCTTTTGCATCCAAAGGTGTAGCCCCCAGAGTTAGCCCGAAGGCGCGTAGAGCGGGCCGAGCGCTGTGCCTATCGTCGATTCAAGGTGCACATCAGCGCCCTCAACAGAAAGGTCAGCCATGACTTTGACAGCCAGTGCCCCGCGGGTCGACTCGGCCGTGCGCATCGCGCACCTCACCAAGACCTACCCGAACGGACCCGAAACGGTCACCGCCCTGCAGGGCGTCTCACTCGAGATGACCCCGGGCTCCTTCACCGCGATCATGGGCCCTTCGGGCTCAGGCAAGTCGACATTTCTCAACCTCGCCGCCGGCCTCGACACCCCGACCAGCGGCCAGGTGTTCATCGGCGATACGGACATCACCCAGCTGACATCGGATGCGGTCACCCGCTTTCGCCGCCGCCACGTCGGCTTCGTCTTTCAGTCGTACAACCTCATCGGCCACCTCACCGTCGGCGAGAACATCCAGCTGCCGATGCTGCTCGACGGCCGGCGTCCCGACGAGCAGTGGCAGCAGTCGCTGCTCGACTCTGTGGGCCTCATCGGTATGACCGACCGCCTGCCGAGCGAGCTCTCGGGCGGCCAGGCCCAGCGCGTCGCCATCGCCCGCGCCCTCATCACCCGTCCCACGGTCGTCTTCGCCGACGAGCCCACCGGAGCCCTCGACCGCCGCACCGGCGAGCAGGTACTCGAGGTGCTGCGCGGCACGGCCAAGCGCTTCGCCCAGACGCTGGTGATCGTCACGCACGACCCCAACGTCGCAGCGGCGGCGGACGACGTGCGCTTCTTGGCCGACGGACGCCTGGCCGGCTCGCTCGTGGCTCCCACCACCGAGCAGATCGCTGCCCGCCTGATCGAGTTGGGACGCTGATCATGCTGCGCTTCGCCCGCTCCGCCGTGCGCGTCTACCGCGGCAGCTTCATCGGCAGCTTTCTCATTGTGCTGCTCGGCGCCGCGCTGCTCTCGGCCAACGGTGTCTTCATGGAGACCGGCCTGCGCGCTGACATACCGCTGCTCACCAGCCTCGCCGGCTCGTTCGCCGGCACCGCCATTCTCGTGGTCGTGCTTGTCGTCGCCTCCACGTTCGGCTCGGCCCTGCGCCAGCGGCACGCGCAGTTCGCGCTGCTGCGCGCCGTCGGTGCCACGGCCGGCCAGGTGCGCGCGATGATCACCGCCGAGGTCGCGATCGTCTTCGCGCTCGCGGCACCGCTCGGTGCTATTCCCGGGCTCTGGGCCGCTAGCCTGCTGACTCCCGTTCTTATCTCGGGCGGCGTCGTCCCAGCCGGGTTCGCGCTGACGGTCAGCCCGCTGCCCGTTCTCGGCGCGCTGCTTCTGCTGTTCCCCACCGCGCTGCTCGCGGCCCGGCTCGCCGCCCGCAAGGTGACTCAGGTCAGCCCGACAGCCGCCGTGAGCGGCTCGGCCACGGAGACCTCGCACCTTTCACTTGTTCGCCGCATCCTGGCCGTGGCTCTGCTTGTCTCCGGCCTCGTTGTTGCCGCGATCCCGTTCTTCGTGCCCGGCACGATGGGCAGCGCGGCCGGTGCGACCTCGGCCTTCCTGCTCATCAGCGCTGCAGCACTCGCCGGACCGGCCATCGTGGGCTTCACCGTCCGTCGCGCATCACGTGCAACCCGATCGTCGCGCTTCGCGTCACTGATGCTGGCAGTCGTCAACACCCGCGGCTTCTCGCGTCGCCTCACCGCGGCGATCATTCCGCTCGCGCTCTTCCTCGCCCTCGGCACTGTGCAGACCGGCGTCAACGGCAGCGTGACCGAGGCCGCGGGCCTGCAGCTACGGGAAGGAATAGTGGCGGATGTAGTGGTCACCTCCCCCGAGGGCGTGACGGCCGATCAGGTTGCCGCCATCGCACCCAGCCCCGGTGTTGACGAGCTGATGACAAGCTCGACTGTCGTCGCTGAGGTGCAATCGCAAGACGAAGATGGTCTCACCATCTGGGAGCAGACCGGGCTGCACGCCATCAACGGCCCCGGCCTCATCGACGTCGGCGTGACCGCCGGTTCGCTCGACGCTCTCGCTGACTCGGGCACCATCGCGGTCAGCAGCGAGTCGCTCTTCATGTCGGGCCTGGGCATCGGCGACACCGTGCCACTGCGCTTCGACGACGGAACAGAACTGGATGCCACCATCGTCGCAATCTATGACCGTGGTCTCGGATTCGGCGACTACATCATCGGCGGGCAGAGCCTGCCGTCCGTACCAGTCGTGGCCGAAACGGTGCTCGTGCGGGGTTCCCTCGGTTCGATCGCCGGACTGCAGACACAGACCGTCGACGAGTACGTGGATGCCGCAATGGCCGGTGCGGCATCGTCAAACCAGCTCGGAGCGATTCTGCTGTTCGTACTCATCGTCTTCGTCGCCATCGCGGCCGCCAACACCCTCGTCATGCTCACCGGCGCCCGCAAGCCCGAGCTCGCCCTGCTGCGCCGCATCGGCGCAACCCGCCGCCAGCTCAGCGCAATGATCGGCATCGAGTCGGTCTTCGTGACGCTCGCGGCCCTGACCATCGGAACAGCCTCAGTCGTGCCGGCGCTCTTCGGAGTGGCCTACGGCATGCTCGGCAGCTTCTCGCTGGCGATCGACTGGGCGACGTACGGGGTGCTGGCTGCGGCGGTTGTGGTGATCGCCGGTGTTGCGTTGATGGTGCCTGCTCGCATTGGCGGCCGCGTGAGGGTATAGCGCGGGGGCGCGTGCTAGGTGTACTGCCCAGGGACGTTGGTTGATGTGTGACGTCTTGATACAACGAAGACCTCCGGTGGAGAGTGGAGCTGTCTAGTTCCCCAACCACAATCCGGAGGTCTTCGTCTCTCACGCTGATGCTGCTCTTGCTCCAGTTCAAAGGCTGCGCATCATTCACCGAACCGCACGAGTCAGGAGGGACTGCTCGCAGCTACCTCCACCCCGATGACCGCCACCTCGCCTCCGCCGCGGAACAAGCCAACGCCTTCCTCATCAGAGACGCTCGCCCGAACACTTCAGGACGGCGATGGCAAGGCACCGGACGCGGACTGTGAGCGGCTCAGTCGTGGGTTTCCACCGTTCTGGTTCCCTTTTGGTCCCCTTATCCACAGACAGGGCATCGCGACGGATTCTGTCATCCACAGGTCGACCACGCTTACCTGTCCAGGGGGACCAGAGGGGGACCAGGGAAAACGACGTTCAGAAACAACAAATCCCTGATGAAAATTGCTTCTCATCAGGGATTTTCTGTCGGGCTGACAGGATTTGAACCTGCGACCCCTTGACCCCCAGTCAAGTGCGCTACCAAGCTGCGCCACAGCCCGTGACTTGCCCGCTCCAGAGGATCAGGCCTCGAATAGCTTAGCGCCTCCTCACGGGTGTGGGGTTCACCGCACACGGGCCCGCCCTGACTGGGGGCACACAGGCGTCCCACCCGAACCCTACAATTGCAGAGGACATCTCACGAAGGAGTTGAATGGACGCCCGCCAAGTGCGCACGCGCGCAAACCTCGCACGGGCGATCCTCGACCTCGCGGGCGAGAAAGCTGTCACCGACATCACGGTGAGTGAGGTGGCATCCGCCGCGGGAATCAACCGCTCCACGTTCTACGAGCACTCCGACTCCCCCGCGTCGTTGCTGCGGTCCACGCTTCGCGACGAGCTCGACGACATCCGTTCGCGCAACCTCGACCTGACCGGTGACACCCGCACGGCCGTGGTGGCCACGACGACCGATGTGCTGCGCCACGTCGACAGCCACTCCGCGATCTACGCACGCGGACTCGGCCTCGACGACAACGCCGGCCAGTTGCACTCCATGCTCAGCGTGCACTTTCAGCAGTCGATCCGCCTGCTGCTCGCCGCCGGAGCCATCGAACTGCCCGCGTCCGCGGACTCCGCGTACCTCGAAGACACCGTCGCACGCTTCATCGCCGACGGCACGGTGGGCGCCATCGAAGCCTGGTTGCGCACGCCGACCCCGCGGGACCCCGAGGCATTCCTCGCCATCTACCGGCTGGTCATGCCCCGCTGGTGGCCATTGGGTGACTAGTCACTAGTCAGTTGCGATGGCGGGCAGGCGCCCGGCCAGCTCGGGCCACGCTGCTGCGAATCCGGGATGCAGCTCCAGACCGGCCACGTCGGCCACGGGTACCCAGCGCAGGGCGTCGCTTTCCGCATCGCCGATGACCGGGTCGAACTCCTCGAGGGCCTGGGCGACCACGGTCGTGTAGCGCCAGAATCCGAGCTCGAGCACAGAGGTGAACAGCACGCTCAACAGCTCTGGCGGAACCCCGGCTTCTTCGTGCGCCTCACGGAGAGCCCCGACATCCGCCGACTCGCCTTCTTTGAGCGCACCCCCGGGAAGACCCCACGTGCCGCCGAAGTGACTCCAGCCAACCCGCAACTGCAGCAGGACGCCAAGGGTCGGGTGCCAGACGAGGAGCCCGGCAGCGCCGTAGCGGCCCCAGAACTTCTCGCCGTTGGGGCCGACCACCCAGGCGTCCCCGCTGTCCCGCACGGCGTACGGCGGGAGCGGCGGAGGCGTCTCGGTCATGCTTCTAGCATTGCACCCCTGGCTGGGGGCACAGCGCGCTTAGGAGAAATAGGCGTACTGGGTCGACACGCGGGTTGTCGTGCCATAGCCGCTTCGCGTGCCAGTCACGGCAACCTTGATCTGGAGCCCTTCGTCCTGCGCGGTGAGCACGTAGGTCGACGATGTCGCACCGGGGATGACCTTCGAACCACGGAGCCATGTGTAGCTGAGTGCGACCGGAGCTGGACCCCAGGTTCCAGCAACTGCCGTGAGGGTCGAACCAACGTTGTCGGGGTCTGCCTGCTCCAGGATGCCAGTGATCGTCGGCACGGGTGCTGCCGTAAAGGGCTTACCGACAACGACCGCGCCGGTGGTGACCGCGAGCGGGTGGTAGCTCGTGTACGACGAGGTGATCGTGAACGTGATCGACTTGCCGAGGTCGGCCGAGACCAGCGTGTACGTCGGCGCCGTCTGGCCTGCGATTGCCACACCATTGCGCTTCCACTGGATTGACCTCTCCGCAGGCGGAGTCGGAACCGACCATGACCCGAGGTGGGCGGTCAGCTCGCCGCCGACGATTGCGTCACCATCGATGCGCGGGTTGTCGTCGAGAACGACGTACTGCGCGAACAACGCGATCGACGCCGCACTCTGCCTGGAGACACTCGTGTACCCGGCCTTGCTAGCCGTGATCGTGACGCCGATCTGGTCGGACAGGTCACCCGAGCTCGGCAGGTACGTCGCCCCGGTTTCGCCCTCGATAGGCTCGCCGTTGCGCGTCCACTGGTAGGAGATCGCGTCGGGGGCGGGCTTCCACGCTCCAGTCACGACAGTCAGGTTCTCGTTGATGTTTACCTGACCGATCGTTGGTGTCGGGGCTGCTGTGAAAGCTGCGCCAGCGTCGACCGATTCGCTCGTCTGCGTGACGGTTCGGTAGCCGGTCTTGCTTCCGGTCACCGCAACGAACACTGACTTTCCGGCATCAGCGGCGACGAGCTTGTAGCTCGCCTTCGTCGCACCGGCGATGGATGCACCGTTGCGCTTCCACTGGTAGCTCAGCTTGACCGGGGCAGGAGCCCAGGCCTCCGTCGCAGCGGTCAGGGTCTGGCCCACCGTCGGCGTACCGGAGATGACCGGAGCCGCGGTGAAGGTCAGCGCCTTGCCCACGAGGTACGCAGCCGAGGTCTTCGATACCGGCGTGTAGCCCTCTGAGGAGCCGGTCACCGTCACGGTGAGCGACTTGCCGTCGTAGGCGGGGATCACGCTGATCTCGCGCTCGGTGACGGGGAGCACGACGCCGTTGAGCTTCCAGACGTAGCTGAACGATGCTTCGGGCGACCAGACCGGGACGTCAGCCGTGACCGAGCTACCGACTGCGACGTAACCCGAGAGGTAGGGCGCGGGGGTCAGAGTGAATGCACGGCCGATGGTGACATCCGTGCTCTCCTTCACGACGCTCGTGTATCCAGCCTTCGAACCGGTGACCTGCACGCTCACGTCGGCATCCGCGTCGGCGGCTGCGAGCTTGTAGGTCGCCTTGGTCGCACCCGTGATGGGCGAGCCATCACGCAGCCACTGGTACTTGAGGGTGACCGGTGCAGGCTTCCACGTTCCCGGCTTTGCGGTCAGCGTCTGGCCAACGGTGGGCGTGACCGACAGGGTCGGAACCGGCGCCGTCGTGATCGTCTTGCCGATCGTCTTCGCTGCGCTCGTCGCCGACTTCGGGTCGTAACCCTCTTTGTTGCCGGTCACCGTGACGGTGATGGCCTTCGAGACATCTGCGGTCGTCACGACGTAGCTGCTCGCCGTCGCTCCGGGGATCGCCGCTCCCGCGCGCTTCCACTGGTAGCTGAACTCGATCTCCTCCGGAGCCCACTCGCCGGTTGTCGCGGTGAGGGTGGAACCTGCCGTCAGCGTTCCCGAGAAGGTCGGTGTACCCACGGTCAGCACACCGATGGCCGGGTTCTGCACGGTCGCCGAGGCAACGGTCGTCTTGGTCACGGTCGAGTAGCCGACCTTGATTGCGGTGACGGATGCAGCGACCTTCGTTCCCAGGTCGTCCGACGTGAGCGTGTACGACGTCGTCGTTGCGCCTTCGATCGGCTCGCCGTCGCGCAACCACTGGACGCTGAGTGCAACGGGCGCGGGCTTCCACGCGCCCGTGTTCACGGTGAGCGTGTTCTCGACCCGCGCGATACCCGTGAGGGTGGGCTTGGGCGTTGCGGTGAACACCTTGAGCGCCGTGCGAACGGCGAGCTCGGCATCCTTCACAAAGCTCGTTGCGCCGGTGACCGTGATGATGTTCGCCGAGGCCAGGGTCTTCTTGTTGTCGGAGTACTCCTCCTTGTACTTGAGACCACCCTTACCGGTCGTGCTCGAGCTCGTGCCGTAGTCGTTGTAGCTGACCTTGTACTTGCCGGGCGCGAGACCGGGAATGCTGAACTCGCCGAGTCCGTCGGTGCGCACCCACTTCGTGGGCACGTACTTCGATCCCGACGCCTGCCAGATCTGCACTGCCACACCGTCGAGCAACTCCTCGGAGGGGTTGGTCACGACGCCGGTGATGGTCGCACCGGGTTCGAGCGTCACGTTAATGGACTCGAGTTCTTGGCCCGCGGTGACGACGAGCGGAGTCGCGGTCGCCTGCGTGGTCTTGTTGTTGTACCACTCGCTGAGAACGGATCCGTAGTTCTCGAAGTGCAGCTTGTAGGTGCCGGGAGCCAGGTCCTCGAAACGGTAGCTGCCGTCTGCCGAGACGTCCGCACCGGGGGCGTCATCACGGGTCATTCCCGGTCCGTACGCTGTCACATAGGCGTAGTCGAGCGTGTGCCCCGCGGCAGCCGAGACAGTTCCTGAGATCGTCGCGCCGAGTGCGAGGTCGGCCGAGATGCCCGTCTTGTACTGCCCGGCCGAAAGCGCGAACTTCGTGGAGCTCGCAAAGGTTGTCTTGTTGTTGTAGTACTCGTCGGAGTACGGGCCGCTTTCGCCGTTGTCGTCGCCGTCGGTGAACAGAACCGTGTAGCTGCCAGCGGCGAGTCCCCGGAGGTCGTAGTAGCCCTCCTCATCGGTGAACGCCTCGCCCTGGTAGCCCTCGGTCGCGTTGTAGGCGATGACGCGCGTGCCCTGCAGGATCTCGCCGTCGCCGGTCAGGATGCCCCTAATGCGTGCGCCGGCAACGAGCTTGGCGTTGCGGCCGGCGAGGGTCTGGCCGTTCTTGACGGTGAAGTAGGTGGCCTTCGCGACCGTGGTCTTGTTGCCGAGGTACTGCGGTGCGAGGTTCTCCCACTGGTCACCTTCGAAAGCCAGGGTGTACTTGCCCGGCACGATGCCGTTGAACTCGTACGCTCCAGATTCGTCGGTCGACTCGTAGTCGACGTATTCGCCGCGGGTGTCGACCAGTGTCACGCCCTTGTATGCAACGGCACCGTCGGGGCCGGTCACGACTCCCGAGATCGTCGCGCCCTCGATCGGCTCAGGCTCGAGAGCGAGCACGACGTTGCGACCGGGAACCGCCTGGTTGGCCGCGACGGTGATGAACGTTGCCGACGCAAGAGTTGTCTTGTTGTCCCAGAACTCGGTGCGGTAGCGCGGCGGGCAGACGACATCCTCGTCCCACTCCTCGCAATATTCACTGTCGAACTGGAGCGTGTACTTGCCTGCCTCGAGCCCCGCGATCAGGTAGTTGCCGTCCTCATCGGTCGACGACCAGCCCACGTAGTCGCGGTACTCATTGAGGATGTACACCTCGATGTTGTCGAGGTTGGCGTTGGCCGCGCCCTTGACGTTGCCCGAAATGGATGCACCGCGCTTGAGTGCGATGTCCTTGCCGGTCAGGGTGCCGTTCTCTTCGATCGTGAGGATCTTGGCCGTGCCGAGTGTGAGCTTGTCGCTGTACCAGCCATTGAGTGACTGCGGAGCAGAGAACCCGAGCTTGAACTGCCCGGCCGGGAGTCCAGCCAGGTCGTAGGTGCCGTCCTCGAGCGTGTAGGTGGTGGCGAGAACATCGCCACGCGGAGTTGTCGCGTAGACGCGAGCCTCTTCGACCGGTCCGCCACCATCACCCGCGATGGTGACTGTGCCCTGCACGGATGCACCGCGGCTGAGCACGGCGTTGAGGTCGGTGACCGGGGTGCCCGCCACGACGGTGATCGGCGTTGCTGCCGCAAGCGTGGGCTTGTCGTCCCACCACTCGCCAACGAGCCCAGCTTCGGACTCAGGAGCGAACTCGAGGTAGTAGTCGTCGGCCGGAACATCCGTGAGCACGAAGCGCCCGCCGGAGTCGGTTGAGGTCCAGTCGAACTCAACACCGTTCGACAGGTACAGAACTACATCCACGTTCGCGGCCGGAGCCGTGCTGCCGCCCTGCATCTCACCGAGAACTGTGCCGGCGATAGGAGCCGTGCCTTCCGCGATGACCAGTTCGAGAGCCGCGGCGGGAAGAGTCTTGTCCTCCTCCTCACCAAGAACGATGACGTCTGCGTCGTCGGACGTCGCCTTGTTCTCCCACCACTCGACGTCGTAGTCGCCTTCGCCAAAGGCGTCAGCGAACTTCAACAGGTAGGCGCCGGCATCAAGGCCGGTGAACGAGTACATGCCGTCCTCGTCGGTGAACGCGTCGTCGATGAAGATGGGCTCGGAGCCCGCGCTATACAGGTGCACACCCCGGGTCTGCAGAGGGATTCCGGCGAAGCCGGTGATCGTGCCCGTGATGGATCCGCCGAACTCCGCGTCAAAGTCGGGGTCGAAGTCGAGCTCAGCGGTGAGCGGGTCCGTGTCTTCGCCTTCGACGACTGTGACTTGCTCCGCCGTCACGATCGTCGGCTGGTCGTTGTACCACTCCTGCAGGTAGGCGGTACCGGTCGCGTTGAAGTTGATCGTGTAGTCGCCCGGCTCGAGAGCGACGGTGAAGTCCCCATCGTCGTCGGTGTAGTCGGTCTGGACGAGGTCGGAGCCCGCGTAGAAATCGACGGGGATTCCCCCGACGCCGTTGCCGTCTTCGTCCTGTACGGTGCCGATGATGGATCCGGTAGAACTCGTCGCAAGCCCGAGCGTCGGGCTGATTGATCCAGTTTCAGTGTCGCCGTAGACGTCTACCGGGGTGGCGTCGTCCCACAGCGCAGCGTTGTCCCAGTACTCGGTTGCGTAATTGGAGTCCGCGGGCTCGAACAGCACAACGTACCCGCCGAGTTGTAGGTCAGAACTGACGTACGCGCCATTCTCATCGGTGTAAATGAGATCCGCCCAGACATCATTCTGCTGGTCGTAGAAACTGACTGCGACATCGGCCAGCGGTGCGTTGTTGGCCCCGTAGACCGTGCCCGAGATCGTGCCGGTGCCGGCCGCCATTGCAGCCGTCGGCGCGAGCACCGAGCCGACTAGAGCTGCGAGTGCGACGACGACAGCCGCCGATCGGATGCGACGAAGAAGGGGCAACTGTGCGCTCATCAATGACCTCAGAAAGTGGGGGCGGGCACGGAACACAAGAAAGCGTCACGTAAGTCATGACGTTACTGGTCGTTCCACCCCCGCGATAGCAAAAAGGCACCCCCACAACGAGTGTGGGGGCGCCTCCTATCCGAGTGGATGTCGCGTGCTTAGGTACGACGCGTGCGCTTCTCGCGCACCCGCATGTTGACGTTGATCGGGCTGCCCTCGAAACCGAAGATCTCGCGCAGGCGACGCGTGATGAAGCGTCGGTACTGCGGGTCGAGGAATCCGGTGGTGAAGAGCACGAACGTCGGCGGGCGGCTCGCTGCCTGCGTGCCGAACAGGATGCGCGGCTGCTTTCCGCCGCGCACGGGATGCGGGTGTTCCGCAACCAGCTCGGCGATGAGGGCGTTGAACTTGCCGGTCGGAATACGCGTGTCCCAGGACTCGAGCGCGAGCTCGAGGGCGGGAACCAGCTTCTCCATGTGGCGGCCGGTCTTGGCGGAGATGTTGACGCGCGGAGCCCAGGCGACGTGGCCGAGGTCCTGCTCGATCTCCCGCTCCAGCAGGGTGCGGCGTTCGTCGTCGAGGAGGTCCCACTTGTTGAAGGCGAGCACGAGTGCGCGCCCCGACTCAAGCACGAGGTCGACGATCTTGAGGTCCTGCACCGAGATCGGCTCAGAGACATCCAGAATCACGATGGCGACTTCGGCCTTCTCGAGGGCCGCGCTCGTGCGCAGCGTCGCGTAGAAGTCCGCGCCCTGGGAGAGGTTGACGCGGCGACGGATGCCTGCGGTGTCGACGAAGCGCCAGAACTTGCCGCCGAGCTCGATCTGCTCGTCGACCGGGTCGCGCGTGGTGCCAGCCAGCTCGTTGACGACGACGCGCTCTTCACCCGCCGTCTTGTTGAGGAGCGAGCTCTTGCCGACGTTCGGGCGGCCGAGGATGGCGACGCGACGCGGGCCACCCACTTCTTCCTTCGCTACAGCGGAGACCTCGGGGAGGATCGTGAGCACCTTGTCGAGGAGGTCGGCCACTCCCCTGCCGTGCACGGCGGAGACGGGCCACGGCTCGCCGAGTCCGAGGCTCCAGAGCTCTGCGGCCTGCGGCTCCTGGCGCACGTCGTCGACCTTGTTGGCGACGAGGATCACGGGCTTCTTCGTCGAACGCAACAGGCGCACGACGTGCTCGTCGGTCGAGGTGGCCCCGACCGTGGCATCCACGACGAAGAGAACGGCGTCGGCGAGGTCGATGGCGATCTCGGCCTGGGCTGCTACCGAGGCGTTGATGCCCTTCGCGTCGGGCTCCCAGCCGCCAGTGTCGACGATCGTGAAGTGGCGGTTGTTCCACTCGCTCTTGTAGTTGACGCGGTCGCGCGTGACACCGGGGGTGTCTTCGACGACTGCCTCGCGGCGGCCGATGATGCGGTTGACGAGCGCCGACTTGCCGACGTTCGGGCGACCGACGATCGCGAGAACCGGCAGGGCGGGGAGGTAGACGATCGCGTCAGGGTCGTCGTTGGCGAGGTCGAGAAGACCGAGGTCTTCGTCGTCGAGGTCGTAATCCGAGAGCCCGGCGCGCAGTGAGGCCGCGCGCTGTGCGGCATCCGTGTCGTCCATCGAGATGATGCGTTCGGCGAGGCCGGAGTCGATCTCCGGAAAGTCGTCGTTAATGTCAGCCATGGAGCAGTTCCTTTGTGTTTCGGAAGTACCCCTGCTACCGGGCACTCCGCACGAGTTCGACCACAGCAGCAATAGTCTGCTCGAAGTCGAGATGAGTTGAGTCGACGGTCACGACACCGTCTGCGGCGTTCATGAAGTCGACGACCCGGGAATCCTGGGCATCGCGCGAGCTGAGCTGCTGCGCCGTCGTCTCGGCCGACTCCGTGGACAGTTCGGCAGAACGCCTCGCCATTCTAGCTTCTTCGGACGCCGTGAGCAGAATGCGCACTTCTGCATCGGGTGCGACGGCCGTCGTGATGTCACGGCCCTCGACGATGATTCCGGGCTTCTTTGTCGACCGGATGATGGTGCGAAACAGCTCGGTGAGGTGCGCGCGCACCTCCGGAACCCGGGCCACGGCGCTGACGACAGCTGTCACGCGGGGCTCGCGGATGGCCGTGACAACATCGACGCCGCCGACGCGCACGAAGTACTGCTCGGGCTCCGTGCCGATCTCATAGTCGAAGTCGTCGAGGGATTCGATGAGCTCGGTCGGGCCCAGGGTGTCGACACCGTTCTCGAGGCAGTACCAGGCAAGGGCCCGGTAGGCGGCACCGGTGTCGAGGTAGGCGAAGCCCAGCTCGCGCGCGGCACCCTTGCTCACGCTGGACTTGCCGCTACCCGCGGGGCCGTCGATGGCTACAACTGTTGTCATTCGCTTGCTCCCGCAATCTTCCAGCCGCGATCCTGCAGTTCGCGGGTGAGGTTCTCTTCAGCCTCCGGCACGATCGAGATCTCCGCCATGCCCACCTGGGCGCGGGGAGAGTGCTCGAGTCGGAGGTCTTCCATGTTGACGCCGAGCTCGCCGATCTCGGTGAGGAGCCGCGCGAGCTCGCCCGGCTTGTCGTCGACGACGATCGTGAGCTGGCTGAAGTGCTTGGCCTGGCCGTGCTTGCCCGGGATCCTCGCGACGCCCGCGTTGCCTCCGGCGAGGGCTTCGGCAACGCGCTTGCGGGATCCGACGGCGCTGATGTCGCCGAGCGCGTCGATGACCTCGTCGAGGTCGCTCCTGAACGCGCTCAGGATGTCGGTGACGGATTCAGCGTTGGCTGCGAGGATCTGCACCCACAGCTCCGGGGCACTCGAGGCGATGCGGGTCGTGTCGCGCAGGCCCTGGCCGGCGAGGCCGACAGCGGAATCCGTGGCCCCACGCAGGCGCGCTGCCAGCAGCGAGGCGACAACCTGCGGCACGTGCGAGACGAGGGCGACGCTGCGGTCGTGCTCGGCGGCATCCATCTCGATCGGCAGTGCACCGAGGTCGAGTGCGAGGTCTTCGACCGCTGCCGCACGGCGGTAGCTGATGCCGTCGTGGCCCGCGATCACCCAAGGGCGACCGATGAACAGGTCGGCGCGGGCGGAGATGGCTCCCCCGCGCTCCCGGCCGGCCATCGGGTGACTGCCGATGTAGCGCGAGACGTCGGCACCGAGCACGCGCAACTCGTCGAGGGGCGCGAGCTTGACGCTCGCGACATCCGTCACCAGAGCATTCGGGTAGGCGGCAAGCTCAGCAGCGACGATCGTCGCCGTCACGTCGGGCGGCACACACACGACGATGAGTTCGGGCTCGTCACCTTCGGCGGGCGGACGGCCGGCGCCGTAGTCGACGGCGAGGCGCAGGGTGGAGGGCGACGAGTCGGCGAGGATCACGTCGACACCGCGCTCGCGCAGCGCAAGACCGATGCTCGCACCGAGAAGGCCCGCACCGACGATGCGCACCGGCCCCTGAAGGCGGCGATCAGTCATCGTCGTCAGTGTCGAGGGATGCCGCTCCCGAAACCGTCGCGGCGCGGGCGATCGTGAGCAGCTCGCCGACCTCCTCCTTGGTGAGGTCGCGCATGGCGTCGGGAGCGAGGCTGCCGAGGTGCAGCGGGCCGAACTGGCGGCGTACGAGATCGATGACGGGGTGCCCGACGGCGTCGAGCATGCGACGCACGATGCGGTTGCGGCCGGAGTGCAGCGTCACCTCGACGACAGTCTCGTATGCGGAAGGTGTGCCGATGATGCGGGCCTTGTCGGCCTCGATGAGTCCGTCTTCGAGCTCGATGCCGCCGACGAGCTTGTTGACGGTGTGCTGCGTCATGACGCCCTCGACCTTGGCGATGTAGGTCTTGAGCACGCCGAACGAGGGGTGCGCGAGAATGTGCGCGAGCTCGCCGTCGTTGGTGAGCAGCAGGAGTCCGCTCGTGTCGACGTCGAGACGGCCCACGTTGAACAGGCGCTCCTGGAACTCGTTCGTGTAGCGGCTGAGGTCCTGGCGACCGCGGTTGTCGCGCAACGACGACACGACGCCGGTCGGCTTGTTGAGCATGATGTAGATCTTGGTGGTGTCGAGCTGGATCGCCTTGCCGTCGACGGTGACCTCGTCGGTCGGCAGCACACGGCGGCCGGCACCCTCGACGCGCTTGCCGTTGACGGCGACACGGCCCGCGGCGATGAGGTCTTCGCAGACCCGGCGGCTCGCGACCCCGGCTGCGGCCATGACCTTCTGGAGGCGTTCGCCGTCGGGGTGGGCGTCAGCGTTGTTCATCGAATCCATCCGAACCGTCAGCAAGCAGGGGCGAGATGAGCGGGAGCTCATCGAGTGAGTTGATTCCGAGCTGCGTCAGGAGCAGGTCGGTTGTGGCGTAGTGAATCGCGCCGGTCTCGCTGTCGGTGTACGCCTCGGTGATGAGGCCGCGACCGAGCAGCGTGCGCACGACAGAGTCGACATTGACAGCGCGAATGGATGCAATGGCTCCCCGCGAGATGGGTTGCTTGTAGGCGATCACCGCGAGTGTCTCGAGGGCGGCCTGGCTCAGGCGCGTGGGGTTCTGGGTGAGGACGAAGTCGCGCACCACATCGTCGAACTCACCCCGCACGTAGATACGCCATCCCCCGCCGACCTCGCGCAGCTCGAAGCCGCGCTTCACGCCGCCGTCCGCCCCGTCGTAGTCGGCGACGAGGCGCTCGATCGACTGTCGCACCGCAGGGATGGGAACGCTCAAAGAAGTCGCGAGCGAGACCAAAGTCTGAGGCTCATCAGCGACCATGAAAATCGCTTCGAGGCTTCGAGCCAGGTCGAGCTCAGTAGTGACGTCAGGAATCGTAATCAGCTCCCAGATTGGCGAGATTGTCATCGGACCAGTGGTCGGCGGTCCAGCGGATGCTGAGCTCGCCGAGCGGCTCGAGCTGTTCGAACGAGATGGCAGCCTGGCGGTAGAGCTCGAGCACCGCGAGGAACCGCGCGATGATGACGCCCTTCACGTCGGCACCGGCGATGAGCTGGCGGAACGACATCGTCTCGCCGCGCTTGAGCAGCGCGATGACCTGGGCGGCCTGCTCGCGAATACTGATGAGCGGGGCGTGCAGGTGGTCGAGCCCGACGACGGGGATCTCGCGCGGAGCCATCGCGAGAGCTGCAAGGGCGGCGAAGTCATCGGCCGTCAGGGTCCAGACCAGTTCGGGCGTCTGCTGGCGGTACTTCTCCTCGAGACGTACCGAGCGGTAGTGACGGGTGGACTCCGCGTCGAGCCCGGTGGAGAACCAGTGCGCGGCCTCCTTGAAGGCGCGGTACTGCAGGAGTCGGGCGAACAGGAGGTCACGGGCTTCGAGCAGCGCGACATCCTCGGCGTCGACGAGCTCGCCCTGCGGCAGGAGCCCTGCGACCTTGAGGTCGAGCAGCGTCGCGGCGACGACGAGGAACTCGCTCGCCTGGTCGAGTTCTTCGACGGAGTCGAGCTGCTTGAGGTAGGCGATGAACTCCCCTGTCACGACGCTCAGCGCAATGTCGGTGATGTCGAGTTCGTGCTTGGTGATCAGCGAGAGGAGCAGGTCGAAGGGACCGTTGAAGTTGCTCAGGCTGACGGAGAAACCTGTCGCCTCGGCCTCGAGCTCCGCCGCGCCGCTAGGCGACTGCGCCACGGGAGATCAACTCTCTGGCGAGCTGGCGGTAGGCGTCCGCCGCGGAGTGGGTGGGAGCGAACGTGGTGATGGGAGCGCCCGCGACATTCGCGTCGGGAAACTTCACGGTGCGCCCGATGACGGTCTCGAACACGCTGTCGCCGAAGGTCTCGACGACGCGCTCGAGCACCTCACGCGAGTGGAGGGTGCGTGCGTCGTACATCGTCGGCAGGATTCCGTCGAGCTCGATCGCCGGGTTGAGGCGATCCTTGACCTTCTCGATCGTCTCGACGAGAAGCGCAACACCGCGCAGCGCGAAGAACTCGCACTCGAGCGGGATCAGCACACCGTGCGCCGCGGTGAGCGCGTTGACGGTGAGCAGGCCGAGCGAGGGCTGGCAGTCGATGAGCACGACGTCGTACTCGTTGGCGACCTTCGCGATGATGCGGGCGAGGATCGTCTCACGAGCCACCTCGTTGATGAGGTGCACCTCGGCGGCCGAGAGGTCGATGTTCGCCGGGATGACGTGCAGGTTCTCGTACGCGGTCTCGATGATCGCGTCGTGCGGGTCTTTCACCGTGCCGAGCATGAGCTCGTAGATCGTCGGAACGTCGTGCGCCGGAACCCCGAGGCCTGCGGAGAGCGCGCCCTGCGGGTCGAAGTCGATCGCGAGCACTCTGCGGCCGTACTCGGCGAGGCTTGCCGCCAGGTTGATGGCCGTCGTGGTCTTGCCGACGCCACCCTTCTGGTTCGACAGCGAGATGATGCGTGCAGGTCCGTGGGACTTGAGGGGGCGGGGTTCGGGGAAGACCGTTACCGGGCGACCGGTCGGGCCCAGAACCAGGTCGTCGAAGCCAGCGAGCACGGCGTCGTCGTTGTTCTGAGCGTTCATAGAGCGATTCTATCCGCGCGCTCGCGGATGCGCGGTCGTGTACATGTCTCGCAGCGTGTCGGCCGTGACGAGGGTGTAGATCTGCGTGGTTGCGACGCTCGAGTGACCGAGCAGTTCTTGCACCACGCGCACGTCCGCTCCTCCGGCCAGAAGGTGCGTTGCGAAGGAGTGGCGAAAGGTGTGCGGCGAGATCTCGAGGTCAAGGTGCGCGCGTTTCGCCGCCGCACGAATGATGAGCCAGGCGTTCTGGCGCGACATCCGCTGCCCGCGTGCGCCGAGAAAGAGTGCCGGGGTCGCGGTGCCGCGGGCGGAGAACAAGGGTCGAACCCGCACGAGGTAGGAGTCGAGCGCAGCACGCGCGTAGCTGCCGACCGGCACAATGCGCTGCTTGTTCCCCTTGCCGAAGAGGCGCACGACGTCGGCTGCGCCCTCCTCGCCGAGCACGTCGTCGACATTGAGCGCGACGACCTCCGAGACCCGTGCACCCGTCGCATAGAGCAACTCGAGAAGGGCCTTGTCGCGGATGACCTGCGGGTCGTCTCCGTCGGTCGCGGCGAGCAGGGCACCCATCTGCTCGATAGTGATCGCCTTCGGCAGGCGGGTGCCGAGTTTGGGCGGGGTGGTTTCGCGCGCGACATCCAACTCGACGAGGTTCTCGCCGAGCAGAAAACGGTGGAACCCGCGCACCGACGACAGCATGCGGGCCAGCGAGGATGCGACGAGCGCACCCTCTTCTCGCGTGCGCAGGTGCTGCGCGAAGGCCGAGACGTCGGCCTGGGTGATCTCGCTCGGTTCGCGGTCGCCGAGAAACGCAGCGTAGGTCGCGAGGTCGCGCGTGTACGCCGCGACAGTGTTGCGCGACAGCCCGCGCTCGATCGCCACGTGTCGCAGGTAGCGATCGATCGCTACCGGGAGAGTGGATGCCTCGGCCACGGTGCGTCCGCCGGTGCGAGTGTCGCCCAACCGCGTTCGCGTGCGGCGAGGGCGGCCAGGGCGCCGATGACGAGGATGGAGTTCTGCACGTCGCGCGCCAGAACGGCGTCGACGATGTCGTCGAGGCTCACCCAGGTCTTCTCGAGTTCGGCTTCTTCTTCTGTGCGGTCGAAGACCTCGTCGGCGTCGCTCAGGCCGCGGGCGAGGTAGATGCGCAGGGCTTCGTTGCTGCCGCCGGGAGAGGTCTGGAAGTCGACGAGCACGTTCCACTGCTCGGCCACCAGGTCGACCTCTTCGGCCAGCTCGCGCTGGGCTCCGATGAGAGGCGACTCCCCCGTGACATCCATGAGGCCGGCGGGAAGTTCCCACTCGCGCGCCCTGATCGGATGACGGTACTGGCGGATGAGGCACGCGCGACCCTCGTCGTCGAGCGCGAGCACGGCGACGGCGCCGGTGTGGTCCATGAACTCGCGCGTGATGTCGCCCTCGCCGAGGGTGAACGTCTCGCGACGGATGTTCCAGACCTTGCCGTCGAACGCGACGTCTGAGCTGACGATCGGGAGATCGACCGGCTCATCCTTCAGCGGTCCCTGAGGCTTGTCCTGAGGCTCTCGAAGCGGCTCTCGAAGGGGCTCTCGAAGGGCTCGAAGGGCCTCAGACATCGGCCGGAACCGCGACCTCGAACAACCGGCTCGCCTGCTGGCGCTCGAGCGCCGCCCCGATGAGTCCCTTGAACAGCGGGTGCGCGTGGTTGGGGCGCGAGCGGAGCTCGGGGTGCGCCTGCGTTCCGACGTAGTAGGGGTGAACCTCACGCGGAAGCTCGACGAACTCGACCAGGTCGTGCTCGGTGTTGAGGCCCGAGAAGACGAGTCCGGCATCCGCGATCTGCTGGCGGTAACCGTTGTTGACCTCGTAGCGGTGACGGTGACGCTCGGAGATGGTCTCGCTGCCGTAGGTCTCGGCGACGATCGAGCCGGGCTGCAGCGCTGCCTCGTAGAGGCCGAGGCGCATCGTGCCGCCGAGGTCTCCCCCGGCGATGATGTCGACCTGCTCCGCCATGGTCGCGATGACCGGGAACTCGGTGTCGGGGTCGAACTCGCTCGAGCTCGCTCCAGTGAGGCCGACGACATCCCGCGCGTACTCAATGACCATGCACTGCAGGCCGAGACACAGTCCGAGCACCGGGATGCCGTTCTCGCGCGCGAACTTGAGCGCGCCGAGCTTGCCCTCGATACCACGCACGCCGAACCCACCGGGAACACAGATGCCGTCGACCTCGGCGAGCACCTTCGCGGCGCCTTCGGGAGTCTCGCAGGTGTCGCTCGCGATCCAGCGGATGTTGACCTTTGCCTTGTGCGCGAAACCGCCGGCCTTGAGTGCCTCGGTGACGCTCAGGTAGGCGTCGGGCAGGTCGATGTACTTGCCGACGAGACCGATCGTGACCTCGAACTTGGGGTCGTGCACGGTGTCGAGCAGTTCGCGCCAGCCGTCCCAGTTGACGTCCTGCGCGTCGAGGCCGAGCTGCTCGATGATGTAAGCGTCGAGGCCCTGGTCGTGGAGCATCGTCGGGATGTCGTAGATGGATGGCACGTCGACGGCGTTGACGACAGCCTGCTCGTCGACGTCGCACATGAGTGCGATTTTGCGCTTGTTGCTCTCCGACACCGGGCGGTCACTGCGGAGCACGAGGGCGTCCGGCTGGATACCGATGCTGCGGAGGGCCGCGACCGAGTGCTGCGTGGGCTTGGTCTTCTGCTCGCCGGAGGCGTTCATGTAAGGAACGAGGGAGACGTGCACGAAGAATACGTTCTTGCGTCCCAGCTCGTGGCGCACCTGGCGTGCCGACTCGATGAACGGCTGGCTCTCGATGTCGCCGACGGTTCCACCGATCTCGGTGATGATGACGTCGGGCGCTTCGTTGCCGTCAACCGCTGTCGCCTGCAGGCGCATGCGGCGCTTGATCTCGTCGGTGATGTGCGGGATGACCTGCACGGTGTCACCAAGGTATTCGCCGCGACGCTCCTTGGCGATGACGTTGGAGTAGATCTGCCCGGTCGTCACGTTGGCGGCCTGGTCGAGGTTGATGTCGAGGAAGCGCTCGTAGTGACCGATGTCGAGGTCGGTCTCGGCTCCGTCGTCGGTTACGAAGACTTCGCCGTGCTGGAACGGGTTCATCGTTCCCGGGTCGACATTGAGATACGGATCAAGCTTCTGCATGACGACGCGCAGTCCGCGCGCAGTGAGAAGGTTGCCGAGAGAGGCGGCCGTGAGGCCCTTACCGAGAGAGGAAACTACCCCTCCGGTGACGAAGATGTGCTTAGTTACGCCCGCTTGAGAATTGTCCACCACGGGGTTCTATCGTATCCCACGCGAGGCCCGCCGTGCTGCGGCTCGCGGTATCTTTCCTCGCTGGTTGAATGGGACCCGGTGGTCGAGTCTGTCGAGACCAGGTCGCCCCTGTCGAAATCAGGTCGCCCCTGTCGCGCCCCGCTGGTTGAGTAGCACGAGCGCGAAGCGGTCGTGAGACGGACGGATCGAAGATTCACTGAAATTAGCGCCGTATCGAAACCAGGGCTGCTTTTCACGCCCACGTGCACGTGGCGCGGCGTCGCGGGGCATCGCGCCGCGACCCGCTACCCACTACCCGCGACCGCGACCGCGACCGCGACCGCGACAAAAAGTAAACACACCCGCGAAACGCAGCCCTCAGTTCGTGCTGATGTCAGCACGAACTGAGGGCTGCGTCGTGCAAACCCGACATCTTCGGTCAGTGGCAAATGCGTTCAGCCGCGGAGTGAGCGAGCGCGGGAGAGCGGCTCGATGCGAACCGAATCGAACCGACCGAACCAAACCGACCAACCCGAACCGAGTCGAGTTGAGTCGAATCAAACCAAGGCGCATCAAACCAAGGCGGATCGAGTCGAGTCGAGTCGACCCGGGTCGGGTCGACAGACTCGACCGCTAGTTGTCGAGCCCGCGCGCTGTCTCGATGAGCTCGCGCGCGTGCTGGAGTCCGCTCTCGGAGTCGGGCAGGCCGGAGAGCAGTCGCGCCATCTCGGAGATGCGGTCGTCGCCGTGCAACTGGCGCACGCTGCTCGCGGTGACGGCGCCCTCGCTGTCCTTCGTGACGCTCAGGTGATTGGTCGCGAAGGCCGCGACCTGCGCGAGGTGCGTCACCACGATGACCTGGGCAGTGCGGCTGAGCCGAGCGAGGCGTCGACCGATCTCGATTGCCGAAGCGCCACCGACACCGGCATCCACTTCGTCGAAAATAAACGTCGGAACCGGGTCGCTGCCGGCGATGACTACCTCGATCGCGAGCATGACACGCGAGAGCTCGCCGCCCGAGGCGCCGCGGCCGAGAGGTCGGGGATCCGCGCCGGAGTGCGGCTGCAGCAGAATCGACACCTGGTCTTTGCCCGCGAGGGTGTACTCCGGGCGGTCGGTGACCTCCACGTGGATGCGCGCGTTCGCCATGGCGAGGGCCGCGAGCTCGTTCGTGACCCGCTCGGAAAGGCGGATCGCGTAGCCGCGGCGCACGTCGGAGACGCGGCTCGCGAGGTCGATGAGGCCAGCGCGGTCAGCCTCGACCTGGGCACTGAGCGCCGCGATGCGATCGGAGTCGTTGTCGAGTTCGAGCAGGCGTCCGCTGCCGCTGTCGAGGTAGTCGATGACCTCGTCGAGCGAGGCTCCGTACTTGCGCACGAGCGTCGCGAGCTCGGAGCGGCGCTCCTGCACGGTCTCGAGTTCGCGGCCGCCGTCAGAGTCGAGGGAGCTCAGGTAGCTGGAGAGTAGACCGGATGCCTCGGAGACGGCGAACGACGCCGCGGCGATCGACTCGGTGACCGGGCCGAGAGCAGGGTCGTGGTCGGCGACGCGCTCGAGTTGACGGCGCGCCGTCTCGAGCACCGTGAGGGCGTCGTGGGATTCGTCGGTCGACTGCCCCGACACGAGGTCGAGCGCTTGTGCTGCGGCAAGGCGCAGGTCTTCGAGGTTGGTGAGCTTGTCGGCGCGCTCCCCCAGTTCGACGTCTTCGCCGCGGCGGGGTGACGCGTTCTCGATCTCGGCCATCGCGATGCGCAGGTCTTCTGCCTCGCGCACGCGGCGGTCGCGCTCCGCGACGAGGATGTCGAGCTCACCCTGGTTGGACTGCCAGCGGCGGTAGACGTCCTGGTAGTTGCCAAGCAGGGTGGCGAGTTCCGCACCGGCGAAGCGGTCGAGCGCCTCGCGCTGCGCGGTGGCCGAGCGCAGGCGCACCTGGTCGGACTGGCCGTGCACGACAACGAGCTGCTGCCCGATCTCGTTGAGCACTCCGACGGGTGTCGTGCGCCCTCCGACGACAGCGCGACTGCGGCCCTCCTGCGACACCGAGCGGCCGAGGATGAGCTCGTTGCCGTCCATGTCGCCGCCGGCGTCGCGCACGCGCTCGGCGACTGCTCCGCCCGCGTCGATGAGCCAGTGACCTTCGACGACCGCGGCGCCACTGCCCGAGCGGATCGCCGAGGCATCCGATCGCTCGCCGAGGAGAAGCCCGAGGGCGGTGACAACCATGGTCTTGCCCGCGCCGGTCTCACCCGTGATAGCTGTGAAGCCTGGGCCAAGCGGAAGGCGCGCCTCACCGATGACGCCGAGGTTGCGGATGGAGATCTCTTCGATCACTGCCCTGCCCCCTCGCCCTCGATCGGACCGCGCCAGCCGGTGACCGGCAGGTTGAACTTGCGCACCAGTCGATCGGTGAACGGGCCCTGCGCGAGGCGCGCGAGGCGCACCGGGATCGGCGAGCGACGCACGACGACGCGAGCGCCGCGCGGGAGGTCGTAGGCACGGCGGCCGTCGCACCAGAGCACTCCGGTGCCCTGCGTGCGGTCGAGAATCTCGACGGCGAGGGCGGAGTCGGGCCCGACGACGAGCGGGCGGGCGAAGAGTGCGTGCGGGCTGAGCGGCACGAGGAGCAGGGCGTCGAGGCTCGGCCAGACGATGGGCCCGCCCGCCGAGAACGCATAGGCGGTGGAACCCGTGGGGGTGGACATGACGACGCCGTCGCATCCGAATGAACTGAGCGGACGACCGTCGACCTCGATGACGACCTCGAGCATGCGCTCGCGACTCGCCTTCTCGACGGTGGCCTCGTTGAGCGCCCAGGTCTCGTAGATGACCTCCGCGTTGACCTTGACCCGCACGTTGAGCGTCATGC
>Ga0247817_10000313_pt1 | contig 28791 bp, 20 predicted proteins | sample UWRJL212509R1_FD_178010 | JGI IMG/M metagenome (GOLD analysis project Ga0247817, IMG submission 178010) | Plant litter microbial communities from Arlington Agricultural Research Station in Wisconsin, United States - UWRJ-L212-509R-1 | ecosystem: Environmental > Terrestrial > Plant litter >...
GTTCTCCAAGGCGAATGATTTGGGGCTTGCATATGACCTTTGTCTCCTTTTGCATCCGGTGTTAACCAAGAAGTAAAAGTCATGTTTTTGTCATCAAGATTCAGGTGCATACAAGAATAGTTGATCAAAGCAGCTTCGTGCAAGTTGATGTAGATTCCGTCATTCGTTTTCAACATCAAAGAAGTCTGAACTCCTGTTGGAGAAAAGTTTTTTTGCGATACGTTTGCGGTATATGCTTTTTCAGATAATCCTCTAATTTCAGATAATTTCGATTTTGTATAATCGTATTCCTGAGTATCGTAATCTCCAGGAATCCAGAAAGCAGTATGATCTCCAGTCATGGCAAATTGAGATCTTTCTTCTTTAATAATAAAATAAGTCAGATTTTTTTGTGCCGGGAATTCATATCTAAATCCTAAACCATCATCAAATAAACGGAAACGAATTACGATTTGTCTGTCTGTTCCTTTTTGATTTAAAGTAACAGCCAATTCATTATAATGATTTCTAATATGATCTACTTCTCCCCAAACCGGTTTCCAAGTCTCATCAAAAGTGGAAGTTTTAGTGTCAACAACAGAAAAATCGTTCAATAAAGATTTCTTGTCATCTTTAAGTTCAAGACCCAATTTACTGGTTTTTACGACTTCCTTATTTTTGTATTTTAAATTGTACGTTGGAGTTCCGTCGTTTTGAAGAGAAAATTCCATTACGAACTTGCCTTCGGGTGATTTTAATTGTTGTGCCTCTGCAATTGAGCTAAAAGCAAACAAGATTAAACTTGCGAAAAATAAGTTTTTCATGTTTTTTAGTTTTATGTAATTAATTTATTTGTACAAATTTACTTGCAATTTCAGGATTTCCGTTTACGATAATTGTTAAATCTTGGTCGCCATCTACGGTAAATGTTGTTTCGTTATGATTTACAGCTACTTTTAAAATTTGGTTTCTGAAATTAATTTTAAAAGAATACCCTTTCCATTCTTTTGGAATTTTTGGAGAAAAATGCAGTTGGTCATTTTTTACTCTCATTCCGCCAAAACCTTCTACAATACTCATCCACGTTCCCGCCATTGACGTGATGTGACAGCCTTCTTCTACTTCTTTATTATAATCATCCAAATCCAGACGAGAAGTTCTTAAATAGAAAGTGTACGCCATATCCATTTTGTCTAAAACAGCAGCCTGAATCGAGTGTACGCAAGGCGAAAGTGAACTTTCGTGAACGGTAAAGGATTCGTAAAATTCGAAATTGCGTTTTAGTTCTTCTTTAGAAAAATGATCTTCAAAGAAATAAAAACATTGTAAAACATCGGCTTGTTTGATATAAGGCGAACGTAAAACACGATCCCAAGACCATTTTTGATTGATTGGACGCTGAGACTTATCTAAATCTTTTACCGGAACCAGATCTTTGTCTAAGAAACCATCTTGTTGTAGATAAACCCCTAATTCTTCAGATTTAGGGAAATACATATTGTTGGCTACTTTTTTCCATTCCTGAATTTCAGCCTCAGCAAGATTTACTTTTTCTAAAATGCGTTTGTGATCTGCGGCATATTCTGAAGCCACTTTTGTAATTTGTTCGGATGCAAAATCAATGCACCATTTTGCAATATAATTGGTGTAGAAATTATTATTGATGTTGTTTTCGTATTCGTTTGGACCTGTAACTCCCAAAATCACATACTGATTTTTTTCTTTTGAGAAAGAAGCTCTTTGGTGCCAGAAACGCGCAATTCCAATTAAAACTTCCAGACCTTTTTCTGGAATATAAGAGTAATCGCCAGTATAACGGTAATAGTTGTAAATCGCAAAAGCAATCGCTCCGTTTCGGTGGATTTCTTCGTGTGTGATTTCCCATTCGTTGTGGCATTCTTCACCATTCATGGTAACCATTGGGTACAAAGCCGCGCCATTTTTGAAACCTAAATTATCTTTAGCATTTTCGATCGCTTTGTCCAATTGATTGAAACGGTAAGTCAATAAGTTTCTCGCAACTTGCTGATCTTTTGTAGCCATATAAAACGGAATACAATACGCCTCAGTATCCCAATAAGTAGATCCGCCGTATTTTTCTCCGGTGAAACCTTTTGGACCAATATTCAAACGAGAATCTTTTCCTAAATAAGTTTGGTTTAATTGGAAGATGTTGAAACGAATTCCTTGTTGTGCTTTTACATCGCCATCGATGGTAATATCTGACATTTCCCAGATTTTTGCCCAAGCATCAATTTGATTTTGAAGCAAAGTATCGTATCCAGAATGAAGGGCAGACTTTATCGTTTTTTCGGCTGCAGCCAAAGTATTATCGTGGTTTAATGAAACCGTATATCCACCAATTTTTTGAATTGCTGAGGTTTGTCCTTTAGCAATAATAGTTCCGTAAGTATACTGAACTTTATCAGCAGTTGAATCGATTGTAGAAGGCGAAACATGAATGTCTTCATCGTTTGCCAAAATCGTATTGTGCATAAAAGTAGTCACTTTAAAATGCGTTTTAAACGTTTGAGCGGTTACAAAAGCTTCGTTTGTTCCTTTTTTTACTTCAAGAGGTTCCCAGAATTTTTCTTCCCAGTTGGCATCTTCGTTGGTAACGCCTGCATCAACATATGGTTTGTAAACGATCTTGGCGTCTTTGTTTAAAGGCGTAATTTCGAATTTGATAATTCCGGCTTCATCTAAATCTAAAGAAAGAAAACGACGAATATTTACGGCAATTTCGGTTCCGTTTTTCAGCGTAGCTTCAAAAGAACGATTGTACCAGCCTTCTTTCATATTCAATTCTCTACGAAAGTTTCTAACCTCGCTACAAGTATTTAAATCAAGATTTTCTTCGTTGATTTCAACGTCAATTCCAATCCAGTTTGGAGCATTAAGAACTTTCGCAAAATATTTCGGATATCCGTTTTTCCACCAGCCTACTTTTGTTTTGTCCGGATAATAAATTCCGGCAATATAACTTCCCTGAAAAGTTTCTCCAGAGTATGTTTCTTCAAAATTTGCGCGTTGTCCCATAGCACCGTTCCCGATACTGAAAAGACTTTCAGACGACTTTACTCTTTCGGCATCAAATCCTTCTTCTATGATGGACCAGTTGTCTGGTTTTATATAATCTTGATTCATTTTTTCTTTAATTAGATAATTGGGCAATTAGATAATTAGAAAATGTGTCAATTAGATCATTATTTGGTTGACGTTTTCTAATTTTATTTTTCTAATTGCTGATTGTTTTACTATTTTGATTGATGATTTTTAATTGCTTTTGAGTTTGTTTCAATTGGATAATTCAGTTGTAGTAAATTATCTCATTTGCTATTGAAACATTCTCTAATTGTCACATTTTCTACTGGATTAACTTGTCGATAAAGCTTTCGTCGATTACCGTAAAATCTTTAAAAATGTATTGGGCTTCATGTAGAATTGTTTCCTCGCCAATTCCTACACTTACCATTCTGCCAATGTTTGCTGCCTGAATTCCTGCAACAGAATCTTCGAATACAATGGCATCTTTTGGATCAATGTTTAATAATTGAGCCGCTTTCAGGAAAACTTCCGGATCCGGTTTGGCATTGGTAACGTCGTTTCCGTCAACAATAACATCGAAATACGAAATGATTCCTGTTTTCTCAAGGATTGGTCTGGCATTTTTACTCGCAGATCCCAAAGCAATTCCCTGATTTTTTTCTTTTAATAGTTGTAGCGTTTTAAAAACTCCCGGAAGAATCTCACTTTCATCCATATCAACCAAATAAGATAGGTAATCTTCATTTTTTTGAATCAGCCATTTGTCTTTGTCTTCCTGCGAAGCCTGAACATTTCCTAATTCAAGAATGATATCTAACGAACGTACACGGCTTACACCTTTTAATAATTCGTTATTTTCATGTGTAAAATTTATATTTAATGCTTTTGCAATTTTCTGCCAAGCTAAAAAATGATATTTGGCGGTATCAACGATTACGCCATCAAGGTCGAATATGAATGCTTTTTTGTTCATTATATTAGAGATGTTCTTATGATTTTTGAATAGTGTCGTCTACATCTTTTACTTTGTAAACTAAAAGAGCCGCGATTAAAAAACTTACTCCGCTTGTAATTAGGGCATAAATTGCATCGCCATTATAAAGATACTTTACAATTGGACCTCCAATAAGAGCGTTTACAATTTGCGGAATCACAACAAAAAAGTTGAAGATTCCCATGTAAACTCCCATTTTTTTAGGTGCAATTGATCCTGCAAGAATGGCATAAGGCATAGCCAAAATACTTGCCCAGGCAACTCCAACTAAAATCATTGGTAATACAACCCAATCTTCATTTGGCATGAAATAAATCGAAATCAATCCGATTCCTCCAATGATTAATGAAACGGCGTGAGTTGATTTTCGTCCGATTTTTTTAGCGATGTAAGGCAGGAAAAACAGTGCGATAATGGCTGAAACTAAATTGTAAACTCCAAACAAAATTCCGACCCAATCTCCGGCATCCTGATACTGCTGACTTGAAGTATCGCTTAAAGGCAATCCGTAAATGTGATGTGCAATGGCCGGAGTTGTAAAAACCCACATACCAAATAACCCAAACCAGGAGAAAAACTGTACCCAACTTAGCTGACGCATAGTTGTTGGCATTTTTGCAAAGTCTGTAAAAATGTCTGAAAGTTTAGATTTTTCTTCAGAAGGAACATCAACTTCACTCTGAGGGTCTTCAAAATTGGCTAATTCTTCTGGAGAATATTCTTTTGTTGTAAACAAGGTTACTAAAATTGAACCAATTAAAACTGCCGCTCCAATAATAAAAGAAAGAGTCAAATTTAATGGAACACTTCCCGGAACTGTACTGTTTGAAACGTGAAAGTACTTAGTTAAAACATACGGTAATGCTGAACCGATTACAGCGCCAAAACCAATTAATGAAGTTTGAATACTAAAACCTGCAGTACGCTGATCTGTTCTTAAATTATCACCAACTAAAGCGCGAAAAGGCTCCATAGCGATATTGAAAGATGCGTCCATAATCATTAACATTCCGGCTCCAACCCATAAGGCAGGTAATATAGAAGTGAAAATATTGGCTTGGGGCATTAAAATTAATCCAACTGAAGCTAAGATTGCGCCAACAAGAAAAAAGGGCTTTCGTCTTCCGAACCGTCCCCAGGTTTTGTCGCTATAATGACCAATGATTGGCTGTACTATTAATCCCATAAGGGGAGCAATAATCCAGAACCATGATAATTCATGTACGTCGGCACCAAAAATTTGAAGAATTCTGCTGGCATTTGCATTCTGAAGTGCAAACCCCATTTGTATTCCCAGGAATCCGAAACTCATGTTCCAAATTTCCCAGAAACTTAATTTACGCTTTTCCATTATCGTAATTAAAAAATTAATTAGACGATAAGCGCTTTGCTTATCAAAACTTACTTATGGTTTCGAAGTAAAAGTAAAAGCTTTGAGCAGGCGTAAAAGTATTAATTATTTTTTTAATTCAAAGCATAAAAAAACCATAAATAACATTTATGGCTTTAGAATATGTTGATTTTAAGAAAATTAGTCAGTAGATTCTCTTTCTATCAGATGTGTTTCTATAACTTCTGTGGTGTAATTTTCGTTTTCTTCATCGTCATCGTCATGTTCAGCTTCGAGTCTTTCGATCAGCATTTTAGCTGCTTTATTACCCATTTTTTCGCCACTTTGGCTTACTGTTGTAATGGTTGGAGTAGAATATTTAGAAATAATTCCGTCAGTAAAAGCAATTACGGCAAGATCTTCCGGAACTTTAAGTCCCATTTTGTTGGCTGTTTTAATGATTGTTACGGCAAAAAGCTCGTTTACAGCAAAAACAGCATCAAAAGCCCTGTCGTGTAAAAGCTGGCTAATGGTAATTTCGCAAGTATCTACGTCTTCAATTTTAATGATTAAATCTTCGTTAAATGGTAATCCGTTGTCAAGAAGTGCTTTTTCATAACCATCGGTCCTTAGTTTTCCAACACTTACATAGTCGACGGTTGTAACAAGCGCAATCTTTTTTCGGCCATTATCAATCAAACTCTGAACGGCTTCGTAAGCGGCAGCTTTATCATCAATAATTACTTTATCGCATAAAATGTCGTTGGTAACGCGATCGAACATTACAACGGGCATTCCTTGATTGATAACTTCGGTAATATGGTGAAAGTCACCTTTGTATTGGGTTTCTTTAGAAAGCGACATGATAAAACCATCGATGCTTCCGTTGGCCAGCATTTCCATATTTAAAACTTCTTTATCGAAAGAATCATCAGATAAACAAATGACAACACTATATCCATGTTCGTTGGCCACTTGTTCAATTCCGTTGATTACAGTAGAGAAAAAATAATGTACAATTTCCGGAATGATAATACCAATACTTTTGGTTTTTCGGTTTTTTAAACTAAGGGCAATGTTGTTGGGTTTATAGTTGTAAAACTTTGCAAAAGCCTGAACTTTAAGACGTGTTTCTTCTCCTATTTCTAAGCTGTTTCGGAGTGATTTTGAGACAGTTGAAATAGATACGTCAAGTTCTCTTGCGATCTGTTTTAGGGTGATTTTGCGTTTCATAAGAATTATCGAAAAAAATCTAATTATTAATAAAGGTATCTTTTATTTTTTGATTTGTCATTTTTTGACTGAAAAGATTACAAAAAATAGAAAGTTTTCAACACTACCACGTTTTCGTAACTCAATTAAAATGGTCTCTGGTCGAGCATGTTAATAAATTCATAATTTTGAAATTCGAAGTAAAATTAAAAACTTAACTAACAATCAAAAACTCAAACTAATTTAAACAAAAAGTATGAAAACAATTTACAAAAAGTTGTTATTTTTATTCCTACTGTTACCGTTTAGTGTGCTAGCTCAAAGTACCTTAACAGGAACAGTTGCCGATGTGGCAACGGGGCAACCAATCCCGGGAGTAAATGTAAATGTACAGGGTGCTCCAGGCGGATCATCAACAGATTTTGACGGTAAATTTCAGTTATCTAATTTAAAAAATGGAGACAAAATTTTGGTTTCATTTATTGGATACAAAACGTCAACTGTAGTTTTTAATGGTCAAAAAACTATATCGATTTCTTTAGAAGAAGATACCAATCAGCTTAAAGAAGTTGTGGTACAAGTAGGTTACGGTACTGTTAAGAAAAAAGATGCTACAGGTGCAGTAACGGTTTTATCTGCCAATCAGCTTAACAAAGGACCTGTTGGTTCTGCAGATCAGCTGCTTGTAGGTAGAGCTTCTGGTGTTAGAATTACTACAGATGGTGGTATGCCAGATGCAAATCCAAATATTAGAATTAGAGGTGGAAGTTCGTTATCAGGTAACAACAATCCGTTGATTATTATTGATGGTGTGCCAATTGATAATACCAATCCGGCAGGAATCTCTAATCCGTTAACATTGATAAATCCCAACGATATCGATTCGTTTACGATTTTAAAAGATGCATCGGCTACAGCTATTTATGGTTCAAGAGCCTCTAACGGTGTAATCATTGTTACTACTAAAAAAGGTGTTAGTGGTGCTCCAAAATTTACTTTCTCATCTAATATAACTATTGGTAAGGTAAATAATCCTGTTGATATGATGACTGGAACTCAATTTACCTCTTTTATGCAAAAGTATCATCCTGATTACACCAATTTATTAGGTGTGCCTGATGGTAGTGGTGCGCTTGATAATCCGGCAACTCCTCAAATCGAAGGAAGAAAGTTATATAATACAGACTGGCAGGATTTAATTTACAGAACTTCTTTTTCTAGTGACAATAACTTTAGTGCAAGAGCAAACTTATTTGGTAAAATTCCGTTTAGAGCTTCTGTTGGTTATGCTAAAAATGAAGGTGTTGTAAGAACAAATGATCTTGAAAGATATACAGGATCTATTAAACTTTCACCGGTTTTATTAGATAATCATTTAAAAATTGATGTTAATGCTAAAGGTATTTCTGTTAAAAAGAATGCTATAGATGCTGATGCTGTTATTGGTAGTGCTTTAGGAATGGATCCTACTAAACCGGCATACGCAGATCCTAATTCACCAAATAATATATTTGGCGGATATTATCAGTTGCTTAATACTAATAATTCTATCAATGGATCACAAAATCCATTAGCAATTTTGAATCAGAGATCTCGTCCTGAGGAAGTTCAGAAATTATTAGGAAACATTGAATTAGATTATAAAATGCCATTTTTGGAATCTTTAAGAGCTGTTGTGAATGGTGGTATCGAAGCATCTAAATCAAAAATTAGAGAGTCATATACAGATAATGCTCTTCAGACATATAAGATAGATAATTCTGCAACGACAACTCCTCCAACGTATGTGTTTAATCCAGGTTTAAATTTTGCTGAAGACCAAACTGTTACGAATAAAACATTAGATGCTTATTTTGTATATAACAAAAGTTTGACAGGATTTGTAACCAGAGTTGATGCTCAGGCGGGTTATTCTTATCAAAACTTTAAAACTGACGGAACTAAGGAAAATTACAGATATAGTACCGTAAATGGTTTAAGAGAGTTAACTCCAAACCCGGCAAATAATGCTAATAACAGATATTATAACGAAAGAAACTTACAATCGTTTTTCGGAAGGGCTAATTTCGACTTAGTAGACAAATATTTATTTACGTTTACTTTAAGAGCAGATGGATCGTCTTTGTTTAAAGAGGATAAAAGATGGGGTTATTTCCCTGCAGCGGGTGTGGCATGGAGAATGAAAGATGAATCATTCTTAAAAGATTCTAAGACTTTTAAAGACTTAAAATTAAGATTAGGTTACGGTATTACAGGACAACAAGATATAACTGGTGTCGCAGGTTCTTACCCTTACAGTGCGCTATTTGCGCCAACTAGTACCTCAAGTACTTATATCCCGGGAGTAAATGGTTATTCTGCTAAACCTTATAACGAGAATTTAACATGGGAAAAAACAACGACTTATAACGTAGGTATTGATTTTGATCTTTTTGAAAAAAGTATTGTTACAGGTAGTATCGATGCGTATCAAAAATATACAAAAGATTTACTTTCTGTAGTTTCAGCGGCTCCTGGACAAGCTTTGACAAATGAGTTTGTTGCTAATGTAGGAAGCATGAAAAATAAAGGTATCGAAGGAAACTTAAATGTAAAAGTGATCAATAGTGATGATTTCAATTTATCTTTAAACGGAAATATTGCTTATAACATTGGTGAAATTACAGATTTGAATAACAGAACTACAAACGTAGATAACGCATCAGGTATTCCGGTAGGAACAGGACAAAAGATTGCTTACAATACAGTTGGTCAGCAACCTTATTCGGCTTGGGTATTTCAACAAGTTTATGATTCAAACAACAGACCGGTAGAAAATGCTTTTGTTGATAAAAACGGAGATGGTGTTATCAATGATAGCGATAGATATTATGTTGCTTTAAGACCAAACTGGACCTATGGTTTAGGATTAACAGCTTCGTACAAACAGTTTGATTTATCAACGACTTTCAATGGTCAGATAGGAGGAAAAGTGTACAATGCAAGAAAACTTCAGTCTGGATTTATTGATAAGGCATTGCCTGCAAATTCAACTAGTTTAACGAATGTTTTGAATACTGAATTTGATTTTCAAACGATTAACGGAAACGTTCCATTTTCTGATTATTACTTAGAAGATGCAAGCTTTTTACGTTGTCAGAATATCACTCTTGGATATAATTTTGATAAAGCAATTAAAGGTGCTGTTTTAAGATTGTATGCTTCAGCTAATAATGTATTTATTGTAACCGATTATACAGGGGTTGATCCGGAGAATTTCAATGCAATTGATAATAATTTCTATCCAAGATCAAGAACTTTCAGTTTTGGTCTGAATTTAGACTTTTAATAAAAAAATATAAAGATGAATCAATTTAAATTTAAGATTATAGGAGCTGCTTTTGTTCTATTCTTATTCACTGCTTGTGTAGATGACTTAAATACAGAACCAAAAGTAGAATTGACATTGGATAAGCTTTTAGAGCAGGATCCAAATGCTGTAGACGGTTTAGTTTCTAAAATTTACGGAACTTTTGCTCTTTCAGGTCCTGATGGCCCAGATTCTTCAGATATTACTACAAAAGATAATGGAGAAGCTGCTTTTTTAAGAAGTATTATCAACTTACAGGATTTCTCTGCAGATGGTATGAAAAACCGTTGGGGAGATGATGGTTTAGATCAGTTAACAACAACAACTGGGTGGAATGGGAATAATAAATTCTTTAGATACTTATTCGACAGGGCTTATTATACTATTTCTCAGTCAAGTAATTTAATTAAAATTTTAAAAACATCTAAAGCGAATATTCCGGACAGAGAAAACCACATTGCTGAATTGCGTTTTTTAAGAGCATTATCTTATTATTACATTACAGATTGTTTTGGTAAAGGAGCTATTACGACTGAAGATGATATTAATACTTCTACTCCAAAAAAAGAATCAACAAGAAAAGAACTTTTTGCTTTTATAGAGTCTGAATTGAAAGAAGTTGAAGGTACTATTACAGCAACAAAATCTTACGGTAAAGCAGATAAAAATGTAGTAAGAATGCTTTTGGCAAAATTATACCTAAATGCAGAAGTGTATACAGGAACTCAAAGATATGATGATGCTTTATTGTATTCTAAAAAAGTAATCGACGAAGGCGGTTATACTCTTGCTCCAAGTTTTGCAAGTGTGTTTTCAGGAGACAACAATACTTCACCGGAAATTATCTATACTTTAATTGCAGATGCAGTTGTAAGTCAGGGTTATGGTAACACAACTTACATCATCAATGGAAATTTAAGTACAGAAACAATGAATCCTAATACTTATGGTGCAACTGATGGCTGGAGTGGTCACAGAGCTACAAAGGCCTGGTATGGATTGTTTAATAATGGAGATCTTGTTGATTCTAAAGATGACAGAGCAAAATTATTCTTTACTACAGGACATTCATACGAGATGAATGATTATAAAAAATGGACAGACGGTTATCCTAGTGTAAAATTTACAAACAAAAACTTTGTAGGAACTACAAATGCAACAAGTTTTGCGAATACGGACTTTCCTTTGTTCAGATTGTCTGATGCTTACTTAATGTATGCTGAGTGTGTTGTAAGAGGAGCAAATGGAGGTTCTGCAGGATTAGCTTTAGAATATGTGAATAAAGTGAGAACAAGATCACATGCAGGAGAAATAAATGCAGGAGAATTAAACCTTGATTTCATTTTGAAAGAAAGAGGTAGAGAATTGAACCTTGAAGGACACAGAAGACAAGATTTAATTCGATTTGGAAAATTCACTGGAGGATCTTACTTATGGCCTTGGAAAGGTGGAGTAAAAGATGGAGTTGCAATTCCTGAAACTTACAACTTGTACCCAATCCCTACAAGTGCATTACAAGCGAATTCACAGTTAACTCAAAATCCAGGCTATTCATCTTAATACGAGAAATATGAAAAATATATTAAAACTAAGTGTATTTGCACTGTTATTTATATCAGCTACAGCTTGTGATTCAGATGATGATCTTACCGTTGTAACGCCATCAAAGGCAGCTGTACTGGCAATTCCTGCTGAAGGATCAGTTTTTGTTCTTGATAAACTAACACCTAATGAAGTTGTTGCGACCTTTACATGGGATGCTGCGCAATATGGAGGTGCTCCAATGGCTATAAGTTATGAACTTCAAATGGCAAAATCAGGAACAGACTTTAAAGATGTAGTTGTAGTTTCTGTAACAACAACAAATAAGGTAGCGGTAACAAGTGGAGAACTTAATGCAGCAGCGCTTAATGCCGGATTAACGGCTTTTGAATCTCAAGATGCTGATATTCGTATTAAGTCATATGTTGGGGCAAGAGGTATTGTTCAGTATTCAAATGTGATCAAAATAGCTGTTACTTCTTATTCTGCCTGGGACAATTGGGGAATGATTGGTTCGGCAACGCCTAATGGATGGAATGATCCGGATACTAATCTAGAGTATGATTTAGCAACTAAAACATACTCCTATACAGGACCACTGGTAGTTGGGGAGTACAAATTCAGACTTGACGATAAATGGGATACTAACTTTGGTGACGATGGTAATAATTTATCATTAGAAGCCGGAGGAGCTAATATTCCAGTTGCTGTTGCAGGAGATTATACAATCGTTGTTGATTTTATTGGAAAAAAATACACGATTACAAAAAACTAATGTTTTCTGATAATTAAAAAAGGGCTATCTCTTTGAGATGGCCCTTTTTAAGATATACTTGCTAAGTAAAGATTTTGGTTTGGTTAGTAATGCAAAAGGGCTGCTCTATATAATAGACAGCCCTTTTCTGGTTGTTAAATTTATGTTTTTAATTCTTAAGACGTTTAATTAGATCTTCAATGTTTTGTTTCCATTTCGGGTATAATTCTTCATTATCAGACCATAACTCATTTAATTCAGAATTATCACTTATGACTTTTTCTAAGGCACGTACTGCAGATGTTTTTAGATCGTTTAAAATAAGTTCCTTATTTAGGGAATTAAAAAGATTTACATTAGTTTCGTCTTCCTCATCTTCGTTGTCATTTCTAAATTTTGTTCCATTTAAAAAATTATCAATGTACGCAGCAGAAACTGTAACTGCATGGCAATCTTCGTAATCTAAATAATCTGAATTTATTGCTTTTTCAAATGAAGAGTTAAAAAAAGTTCTAGCATCCTCTCTTATTTCGTCAAAGAAGTCATAAGCTGTGTCGTCATCAAATATTCCGTAATCCCAAGCTCCCATTTTTTTAATTTTTAAAATATTATTGCAAAGTTTTTTGTGATATCTTACTTGTAAATATATTGAATTTTGATTTCAAAAACTTTACCACGTAATTATTTCTTCTTATCGTTATATTCTCCAATCACGGCAAAATAACCAAATGTTCCTAATCCTAAAACAATAAGAGGAGTCAGAATAAAAAGGATGATGATTCCAAAAACTAAATCATCTTGCTGGTCTGACAGGAGTTTGGGTAAGCCAAATTCAAATACACAAAAGTAAGCCGCTGCAGCTGCAAGAATAATCCATAAAACACCTAAAATTTGTTTGATCGTATTCATAGTTTATAATATTAAAGGTGATTGGTTTTGTTTTTATTATCGATATAAATCATTCCAATTACAAAACAGACTGAAGCTATAATAATAGGATACCAAAGTCCGTCGAGATAAAAGTCCGTTTTTCCGGCTTGTTTGGAATGTGTGACAAAATAAGTAGAAATTGCGGGAAGTAAACCTCCAAAAATACCATTACCAACATGATAAGGCAATGACATCGAGGTGTATCTGATTTTTGTTGGAAACATTTCGACCAAAAATGCCGCGATAGGTCCGTATACCATCGTAACAAATAAAACCTGAATGAAAACTAAGAAAATTAAAGTCCATTCATCGCTTGAATTGATAGCAATCGAACTAGTAATCTGATCATCTTTTTTGCCTGAAAAATGCGTCTTTTTCTGTAAAAAAGAAGTTCCGTCGGTATATTCTTTATGTGTGGTATAGATAGAATCGTTGTCTTTATTGACCTCGATTGTTTCTTTTGTGGCCTGAGTTAGTTCAGTTTTGTAGCTTACATCTGTGGTATTGTACATCATTTTGTAAATAGGTCTGTAGAATAAAATGGCAAGAAGCATACCGCCCATCATAATATATTTTCGTCCTATTTTGTCGCTCAGCCATCCAAAGAAAATGAAAAAAGGAGTACCTAATAATAGTGCAATACCTAATAATCCATCTACCTGCGATGAATCGATATTCATTACGGTTTTCATAAAACTCATCGCATAAAACTGTCCCGTGTACCAAACAACACCTTGCCCCATTGTGGCTCCAAATAAAGCGAGTAAAACAAACTTGAGGTTGTATCTGTTCCCGAAACTTTCTTTTAGAGGGTTTGTACTGGTTGTACCTTCTTTTTTAGCTTTGGCAAAAACCGGAGATTCGTCCATGTTTTTACGAATTAAATAAGAAACGCCTACCATAACAATCGAAACCCAAAACGGAACACGCCATCCCCAGGAATCAAAATCTTCAGGAGAAAGCACATTTTTGGTTGCCAGAATAACCATCAACGAAATGAATAAACCAACTGTAGCGGTAGTTTGAATCCAGGAAGTCCAGTATCCTTTTTGTCCCACTGGAGCATGTTCTGCAACATAAGTTGCTGCCCCGCCATATTCTCCACCAAGCGCTAATCCTTGCAATAAACGCAGAATTAATACTAATAAAGGAGCCATAAAACCAATCGTTTCATAACTCGGGATACATCCTATTAAAAAAGTAGAACCTCCCATTAATAATAGAGTGGCCATAAAAGTATATTTTCGACCAATAATATCTCCCAGTCTCCCAAAAAATAAAGCTCCAAATGGTCTCACAACAAATCCGGCAGCAAAAGTGGCTAATGTCGACAAAAAAGCCGCGGTGGGATTATCACTAGGGAAAAATTTAGTTGAAATTACGACGGCCAAACTCCCAAAAATATAGAAATCATACCATTCGATCATAGTACCCATTGATGAGGCTGAAATTACTTTCCAGATGCCTTTTGTAGAAGTTTTACTCATAAACTAATTTGTATACTTGGTAATAATTAAAACTATTAAATATTTTTTAACGAATATAAAAGATAATTTTTTATTTATTTGATACTTTTTTAACAAATAGTGTTTATTTGTTGATTTAACATTTATTCGATAAATCAAAGCTTTATAAATCGAATAAGTTATAGTTTGCTGCAATGCTCAAGGCCTTTAAAATAAAGAACTTTTGCTTTGTTACGAAAGAAAACACTAGTTTTGCAGTTCAAATTTTAGAACAGAAAATGGTTGTCATATTGATACAATATTGACATTAAAAGGGAATTTGGTGTAAATCCAAAACTGTCCCGCAGCTGTAAGCTCATTAACTGAAACCCTTTAATACGTCACTTTTCATTTTGAAAGGGAAGGCTGGGTGTAGGGAGCAAGTCAGAAGACCTGCCATTTTTATAGTAATAAATAGCTTTCGGGGATTGAAGCTTGAATTAAGAACAATACATTTCACTTTGTGTGATCATGTATGGTTTAGTTATTCTATTCTCGTAAGCCAAAAATAGAGTTTATGAGATTTTTTTTCTGCAAATATGATATCGTCAAAACAATTTCCTTCGGAGTGTTTTTCTATTCGATTCATTCTTTTTCTTCATTAAAAAAATCATTAAAACGTATCGATGTACAAGATGTTTTGCTTTTACAAAAGTTTGGTTATATAACTTTTGAAAGGGTAAATTGTATTTCGATTTAAAGATTTAAGTAATATAATTTTAAATATTTAATAATGAAAAACCAATTTTTTTCCAAACCACTAATTGCAATCGCCTCTTTGATGCTGCTGACAGTTTCGTGTAATAATGATGATGATTTTACAGTGCCGCCTGTTATAAAAGGCGAACAGCAGCTAAAAGATACTTTGACCATTGGAAAAGCACTAAAATTAAGCTCAAAATTAGCAGATAGAAAAAATGTTTCTTTTGAATGGGCTATAGACGGAAAAGTAGTAGGATCTGATTCTACCTATATCTTTAAACCGGAAACAAGAGGAGATTTTAAAATTACAATGATAGCCAAAAATGATGGCGGAAACGTAGCTCTTACTTATGATATTCATGCATGGGGAGCATATGAAAATGGTTTCTTTATGATCAACGAAGGATGGTTTGGTCACGGAACAGGAACGGTAGGGTTTTACAGATATGATACAAAAGCGATAGAAGATAGTGTTTTTGTAAAAGTAAATCCGGATAAGGATTTAAAACCGGCAACATCTACACTAGAATTTGGAACGATCATTAATAAAAAACTATTTTTAGTTGCTAAAGTTGGCGGACCAGTGGTAGTGGCAGATGCTTATTCGCTTAAAGAAGAAAAAAGAATCGCGGCTAAAGGTGGAAACGACTGGCGTGCAGTAGTAGGTATTGATGAAAATCAGGCTCTTTTGACTTCGAGTAAAGGAATATTTAAGCTTAATCTTAATACCATGGAAGTGAGCGGACAAATTGATGGTATTACTGGTCAGGTAGGAGATATCGTGAAGTCTAACGGTTATGTTTTTGCATTGTCTGCTTCAAAAGGCGTGATTGTTATTAATGCTTCGACATTGGCGATCGAAAAAACGATTCCGGGTATGGTTTTAGGATTTGCAGTTACCGATGATAAAAAAGTATGGGCAGCAGGAGGTAAAAATCTGATAAGTATAGATTCAAATACTCTTGAAGTAAAAGAAATTCCATTAGGTTTTCAGGCTTACGGAAGCTGGGGAGCATGGCATCCGGGATCTATTACAGCGGCAAAAAATGATATTTTTATTGCTAAAAACGGAAGTTTTAGCGGTGGTAAAGAAGTTTACAAATACACTGGAACTCCAGAGTCATTGACTGCGCCTTTTATTACATTAACAAATTCAAATATCTTATATGGTGCAGGAATTGGTTATGATCGAAAGAAACATATTTTGGTATTAAATACATTAAATGAAGGTTTTGGCGTTAATTTCTCCATCAATAATCTTTATTTATTTAATGCTGATTCAGGAGTTAAAACAGCTTCGGTAAATTATTCAGGATATTATTTCCCTGCAGTTTCTGTATTTCATCAATAATTTTTTTGAAGGTGTTTTAACTGCGAAAAAATTTAACCGCAAGGAACGCTAAGATTTACGCAAAGGTTCGCAAAGTTTTATTATAAAGCTTTGCGAATCTTTTTTTTGTGTATTATCAAGTGTCCCGTGGTTGAAACCACGGGCTATATTTGAAATGCAACAGCATGTAAGAGTAGAAATTAATGCTAGAATTTTTTTAGTACAATATAAACATAGCCAACGGTTTTAACCGTTGGGACACAATATTGGTAAAATTCAATAGGCTTTTTATCGAAGTAAAAAACTAAAAAAAAAAACACAAAGTTCGCAAAGCTTTTTATCGTAAAGCTTTGCGAACTTTGTGTTTTCTCAACATAACGTTAGGTAAAAAAAAAACTTAGTGACATTTGCGGCAAAAAAAAATAGCGGTAAAGTCAGGAAAGTGTTAAAAACAAAAAACCCGAATATTGCTATTCGGGTTTTGGTGGTACCTCCAGGGATCGAACCAGGGACACATGGATTTTCAGTCCATTGCTCTACCATCTGAGCTAAGGTACCGTCTTGTGCTCAATGCGGGTGCAAATATAGAATCATTTTTCGTTTATCCAAAACATTTTTTTAAAAAAATCAATTCGTATCTTCGCAATGGTAAAGAAATAAATATGATTTTAACAATTGATGTGGGTAATACTCGAATTAAAGCGGCTGTTTTTGAGGAGAGTACTGTTCTTGAAAACTTTGTTTTTGAGAAAAATGAGCTTGAAGAAAAAATTAAAAAAATTTTAAAAAAATTTTCAAACTGCTCCGATTTGGTCGTTGCATCAGTCGGAAAAATCGAAAAAGAATCTTTCTTGACTTTCGAAAAAGAGCTGAATATTCATTTTTTTACTCATGAAGATGTTTTTCCTTTCGTAAATAAATATGCGACCCCAAAAACTTTAGGAATTGACAGAATGATTTTGGCTTCCGGAGCTACTTTGCAGTTTCCTAAACAAAACAGGTTAGTGATAGATGCAGGAACTTGTATTACCTACGATTTTATCGACGAAAATGATAATTATCTGGGCGGAGCAATTTCTCCGGGTTTACGATTGCGATATGAGGCGTTGCATCACTACACGGCCAAGTTGCCTTTGCTGGCTTTTGAAACGCCTGAAAACTATATAGGAAACTCAACAAAACAGGCCATTCATTCCGGAGTTGTAAATGGCTTCGTCTATGAGATTGATGGTTTTATCGATGAATATCGGGCAAACTTTTCAAATTTTATAATAATTTTAACGGGAGGCGATGCAGTTTTTTTGGCTAAACGATTAAAAAATACCATATTTGCCAATTCAAATTTTCTTTTAGAAAGTTTGAACCAAACATTTCAATATAAAAATCGACAATGATTAAAAAAATTATAGTAAGCGCTTGTTTGCTTATCTCGTTCGTTTCATTTGCTCAACAGGGTGCATCTCCTTATTCTTTCTTCGGAATTGGGGATGTTAGATTTAAAGGAACTCTTGAAAATAGGTCTATGGCTGGAGTTTCTGTAGAGCAGGATAGTATCCATTTGAATATTGAAAATCCGGCAAGTTATGCTAGTTTAAGACAAACTACTTTTACCGTTGGAGGAACTTTTGGAAGTGCAAAACTAAAAACTACTGAAGAATCTGCAAAATCACAAAAATCTACTTTTGATTATTTGGCATTGGGAATCCCAATGGGAAAATTTGGTGCAGCGTTTGGTTTGGTTCCTGTAACTTCTGTTGACTATAGAATCTTAAATGACCAGACTGCCATACCAGACGGGACAAGTTCTCAACTGCAGGGGAAAGGCGGCGTGAATAAAGTATTTTTAGGTTTAGGATACAAAATTACACCTAAGTGGAATATTGGAGCTGATGTACAATATAATTTTGGTAAAATTACCACTACAACTATTGAGCTTGCTACTGGAGTTCAAAATGGTACCAGCGAAACTAATGCTTCTGAGTTGTCAGGGGTGAGTTTTAATATTGGTACAATGTATCAAACAAAGATCAATAAAAAATTAAGCGTATTTACTAGTTTAGCGTATACTTTTGCAAGTACTCTAAATTCAAATAGTACCAGAGTTATTGCGGTAGATGGTGATCCGGATCCTTATCAGGCTCCTGCGCAGGAAGATAAGTTAAAACTGCCAAATAAAATTACAATTGGTGCAGGTATCGGTCAGGCAAGAAAATGGTTAGTAGGTACTACACTTGCTTTTCAAGGTAACGGAGAACTTGCCAATTATTATAATGCCGCTCCTAACGTAAGTTACGAAAAATATCAAAAGTATGCTGTAGGTGGATATTTTATTCCTAACTATGCTTCTTTTACCAGTTATTTAAGCAGAATTACTTATAGAGCCGGATTGAAATATGAGAAACTTGGTCTGGTTGTTAATAACGAATCAATCAATGATGTTGGAATGTCTTTAGGGGCTGGAATTCCAATTGGTGGCGGAACTTTTTCAAACGTAAATGTTGGAATTGAATATGGTAAAAGAGGAACAACATCTGCAGCTTTGGTTCAGGAGAATTATTTCAACTTTAGTTTAAGTTTTTCTTTCAACGACAGATGGTTTGTAAAAACTAAATTCAATTAAGCGTAAAAATTGTGTTTTTATAAGCTCGTACAATTTACTACATTTGGCAAATGAATTTACCAAAAAGATATATTATAGCGGTTGTCACAGTTTTTACTGTGACACTGTTTTTTGGATGCGAAAGTAATTTTAAAGAAGTTCAAAAAATTAACTTCTCAGAATTTGTTCCGGGGAGTGATGCTGATACTGTAAATATAAAATATACAGATTCAGGACTTATTACCGGAGTTTTGAAAAGTCCAAAAATGCTGGATTACTCTAATTTGGATTTTCCTTTTACCGAGTTTCCAAAAGGAATTGATGTTACTTTATACGATAAAAAACAAAAACGTACTTTTATAGTGTCTAATTATGCCGTTTCATATAAATTAACCGGTATAATAGATTTGCAGGGAAAGGTTAAGATTACTTCAGAAACCGGGCAGATGCTTGAAACGGAGCAGTTGTATTTTGATCAGAAAAACGAATGGTTTTACACCGAAAGAAAATTTAAGCTTACAGATGCTAAAGGTGTTTCTTACGGTCAGGGAATTGATTTTAGTAAAGACTTTAAAGTGATTAATTCGCAGCGTGTTAGCGGTGAATTTGAATCAGACGAAAAATTATAATTATGGGTTACTTAAAATATACACAATACGTTTACATAGCATTTGCAGTTTACTTCATCTATGATGGGTTTACAAAAATAAACGAAGGAAATGATACCGCTACTTTAAGCTTTTTAATTGCTGGTATGGCTATATTTATGTTTTTCTTCAGAAGAAAGTTTGTCAAGAAATTTGATGAACGTAACAAAAAACAGTAAAAAATGGAAATTAGTATTATAATACTATGTTTAATACTATCAGCCTTTTTTTCAGGAATGGAAATAGCTTTTATTTCTTCGAATAAAATTTATCTTGAAATCGAAAAAAAACAAGATAATTTTTTATCCCAAATTCTAACCAAACTTACTGAGAATCCGTCAAAATTTATTGCTGCAATGCTTATTGGTAACAATGTGGCATTGGTAGTTTATGGGTTTTATATGGGAGACTTGATTCTAAAATGTATTGGCAATTTAGGATTTCATTTTTCTAATTTAACGAGTTTACTGGTTCAGACGATAATCTCCACTTTTGTAGTTTTAATAACGGCAGAATTTTTCCCGAAAGTTTTTTTTCAGATTTATGCCAATTCATTAATTAAGATTTTTGCAATTCCTGCCTATTTGTTTTACAGGTTGTTTTATTATATTTCTACTTTTTTTATCTGGATTTCGGATTTTGTATTGCGAAAATTTTTTAAAACAGAAGGCGATCAGGTTCAGTTGTATTTTAGTAAAATTGAGCTTGGAAATTACATCACAGAACAAATGAATTCTGTTGAAGATGATGAAGAAGTCGATTCGGAAATTCAGATTTTTCAGAACGCATTAGAGTTTTCCGGCGTAAAAGCACGTGATATTATGACGCCTCGTACAGAAATAGTCGACATCGATTTATTTGATAGTATTGATGATCTTAAGGCTTTATTTATTGAGACAGGCTACTCTAAAATTGTAGTCAGTCAAAATTCGCTGGATGATATTGTAGGTTATGTGCATTCATTTGATTTGTTTAAGAAACCTAAAACAATAAAATCAGTTTTAATGACGGTTGAATTTGTGCCGGAAACGATTTTGATAAAAGACGCTTTGAATTTGTTGATTAAAAAACGAAAAAACGTTGCTGTTGTTTTAGATGAATATGGAGGAACTTCCGGGATAATAACGATAGAAGATATAGTCGAAGAACTTTTTGGAGAAATCGAAGACGAACATGATTCAGAGGAAGAAGAATTAATTGAAAAAGAGTTAGGTGAGGGTAAGTATTTGTTCTCGACCAGATTAGATGTTGAGTATCTTAATGAAACATATAAGTTGGGTATTCCTGAAGAAGATTCTTACGGAACATTAGGTGGCTTTATTGTTAATTCTACCAAAGAAATCCCTCAAAAAGGCGAAGAAATAGTGATTGACAGCTATCATTTCGTGATTGAAGAAGCCACAAATAAGAAAATTGAATTGGTCAAATTGACAATAAAAGAGTGATTTTTTAAATTAATAAAAAAAAATGTTGAAAATAAAACGCTAGTTGTATTGTTATTAACTAGATAATTGTATTTTCGCAAACTGAATATAAAATTAACGATAATAAAAATGGCAGTTTTAGCAAAAATTAGACAGCGTTCCGCTTTATTGATAGGAGTTATTGCACTTGCATTATTTGCATTTATAATACAAGATCTATTCACTAGAGGGAGTTTCGGTCAAAGTTCAAAGGATGTGGGAAGCATCGATGGAAAAGATATTTCATTTGAAGACTTTAGAGTTAAAGTTAGTAATGTTGAAAAAAGTGGGCAAGGAATTACTTCCACTGAAGCTGCAAACAGAGTTTGGGATCAAGAAGTTTCAATCGCATTATTATCTTCTCAGTTTGATAAATTAGGATTAAGAGTAGGTGAGAAACACTTGCTTGAAGTTTTAAAATCAGATCCAAACATTGGTAAAAATCCAATGTTCCTAAATGCTGCTGGTGCTTTTGATGTAGCGAAATTTAAAGAATACTTTAAAGCTAATCCTGAAGCGGCACAATTCATTTCTGAAAAAGAAAAAGATGCTGAATTAAACGCAAAATTCCAAATCTACAGCACATTAGTAAAAGCGGGTCTTTATACTACAGTAAGTGAAGGAAAATTGAAATATGAAATGGAAGCTAACAAAGTAAACTTTGCTTATGCTGCTGCATTATATTCTTCGATTAAAGATAGCGAAGTAAAAATTTCTGATTCAGAAATTGTAGATTATATGAAGAAAAACGAGAAAAAATTCAAAGCGGATGCAACTCGTGAAATTCAATACGTTTTAGTAGAAGACAAAGCTTCAAAAGAAGATGAGGCTGAAATCAAAACTAAAATCACTGCTTTATTAAACGGTAGAGTAGAGTACAACGCAAAAACAGGTAAAAACGATACTTTGCCAGGTTTTAGAAGTGCAACCAACATTGCTGAATTTGTAAACTCAAATTCTGATGTTCCTTACGATTCTACTTACGTTCCTAAAAATGCTTTACCGGCTGTTGATGCTGATAAATTATTCAGCTTACCTGCAGGAGCAATTTACGGACCATATGTTTACGGAAGATATTATGCTATTTCTAAATCTTTAGGATTTAAAGCTGGTGTTAACGCAAAAGCAAGTCATATCTTAATTGGTTACGAAGGATCTCAAACTCCAAACCAAAAAGAAAAAAGAACTAAAGAAGAAGCTAAAGCTAAAGCAGAAGAAATTTTGGCTCAGGTTCAGGCAAATCCAGATAGTTTCATGATGTTGGCTTTTACAAGTTCTGATGATTCATCTGCACAACAAGGTGGTGATTTAGGATATTTTGGTCCAAACCAAATGGTAAAACCATTCAATGATTTTGTATTCAGTAACGGAATTGGAAAAGTTGGTTTAGTTGAAACTCCTTTTGGATTTCACATTATCAAAATTACTGATAAACAAGACGGAATTCGTTTAGCTACAATTGCTCAAAAAATTGAGCCTTCTGAAGCTACTTCTGATAAAGTATTTACATTAGCGACTAAATTCGAAATGGATGCTGCTAATAAAGATTTTAATGCTACAGCAAAAGAGTTAGGTTTAAAAGTAGCTCCTCCTGTAACTGCAAAAGCTATGGATGAAGCGTTTGGTCCTTTAGGAAACCAACGTAACATTATCAGATGGGCTTATGACAAAGAAACTAGTGTTGGAGATGTAAAACGTTTTGAGATCGCTAATATTGGTCATGTAATTGCTCAATACAAAAGCGAAAACAAATCAGGTTTAGTATCTGTAACAGTAGCAAGACCATACGTTGAGTCTATCTTGAAAAACAAGAAAAAAGCTGAAATGCTAAAAGATAAAATGAAAGGTTCTACTATCGAGGCAATTGCTAAAAGCGCTGGTGTAGCGGTTCAGCAAGCAGCGAATGTTACTATGGATAATCCGGTTTTACCTGGTGGAGTTGGGCAAGAGCCTAAAGTTGTTGGTAATGCATTTGCATTAACGGCAAACAAAATTTCTGCTCCAATTGAAGGAAATACAGGAGTATATGTTGTAAAAAACATTAGTACTATAAAAGCGCCTGCTGCTGCAAATCACGCAGAATATGTAGCGAAAGTGAAAGCTCAAAGCGCATCTGATGCAAGCAGAATTTTGCCTGCATTGAAAGCTAACGCTAAAATTGAAGATAACAGATTGCAATTTAATTACTAGTCTTTAGTAAATAAAGGTTTCAATATAAAACCCGAAACGTTCTTAATGAATGTTTCGGGTTTTTCTTTTATATTGAATAGTGTTTTTTGTAATAATTATCGCCTCATTTTTCTTAAGTTATATAGGAATAATAGAAATGTAAGTGAAAAGTTTGTGATATTCAAAATATTACAGTTAATTTGTTCCGATTTTTATGTTAACAATTTTTTGTTAATCTAAAGGTTGTTAAATAAAAATTACAAAAGGATAATGATCAAGTACTTTAATAATCAAGCATTTAATGTTTATGTTTAATTTGTTGAAAAAAAGGCCCAGAGTCTATTCTAAAATTGAAAATCACATTTTTGGAATAATTACAGAGCTTTTGAAACTGAGCAGTACTGATATCAATAGTGATGAACTGGGAGGTAAGTATTATTTGAGTAATGAAGAGCAGCATTTTAAAGTTACGATTATGAGTAACGATTATGTGATCAGGCTTACCAATACTCGTGATTCTGTTGCTGAAAAATATGATAAAGCTTTTGTTGAAGATGTTTTGAAAGCCGTGAAGGAGGAGAAACATCGCAGGATGGAAGTTGTGTATGATTCTATTAATAACAGTATCGAAAAAATGGCAGAACGTTTACACAATACTTTGATAGAATCAAACGAACTGGAAACTCAAAAAGTCCGACATCTGGAGAAGACATCGTAAAATAAAAAAAAAGTAAACGAATAGTTTACTTTTTTTGCTTTTATGTCGGTTATAGATAATTATTTTTTATTGCTGTAATATCATTTCATCATAAGTAAGAATGGTTTCGTATCCTTTTGAAACGAAATAATCTTTTGGATCTTCTTTTGCAATTGCCATTACAAAATCGCCGCCCCAAGCGCCAAGACTTTTAACAACACCTTTAAAATCAGGAAAAGCAACTTCTTTTATAGTACGTATTTCGAGAATGTCACTCATGTGAATTTCATGCTTTTCTACTGCAATAGCAAATTCTTTTACTGTTTTAGCATTTAGAATAGTATCGGTGATTTTATTATTGTCAATGATATTATGGGCTAAATGTTGGTTTTTATTGTTGTAATACGCACTAATGGCTGCTTTGCTATTTTGTTTTTTATTAAGGTAAACAAAATAGATGTTTTGCGTAAAATCAGGATTAAAATGTACTGTTTCTACGACAGGTAAATTTTGTTCAATGCGATATACAATTGGAGTATCGTTTTGTGCACAGGCGATATCATAACCGCTTCCGCCAAAACTATTTTTTAAGAGCGTAAAAGCATCGATATTGGTCCATTGTGCAATATTATTTAATAATGTGGAAGAAGTCCCAAGTCCCCATTTTTTTGGAAATGTAAGGTTAGTGCTGATTTTGTATCCTTCTGAATTATTGATAAAATCAGGATTTAAAAGATACGCTTCATTTAAAATCTGCAGTAAAGTTGTTTTTACTGTTTCGATTTTTGCATCAACTTTGTTTGTTATTTCAGAAAATGAAATCGTGTCCTGATACCAGATGTTTTCGTCAAAATCATAACTTTCCCATTGAATTTCCTGGTTTGAGCCATTTTCAATAATTAAATTTTGTCCAAATTTTGTGGGTAATGCAAAAGCTCTGGCGCCATCTAAAACTAAATATTCGCCTGTAATTAAGAGTTTTCCGTTACTGTAATAGGTTGTTTTCATGCTTTATTTTAAAATAAATTCCAAGATTTGAAAATTCCAAATTCCAATTATCGTTGGAATTTGGAATTTATTTGGAGGCTATATTTTTTTGGAATTTTTATTTACTTTGTTTTCTTATAGTTTCGATAAATTCAACAACTGCACTATGAGATACAGCATTTTTCTTAAAGTGAGTTTTAATTAAATGACGTTCTTCTTCGGTAGCTTCAAATTGGTTGATGATATTGTTTAAGTGCATTTTCATGTGACCTTCCTGAATTCCGGTTGTAGTTAGTGAGCGCAATGCAGCAAAGTTTTGTGCCAAACCGGCAACGGCAACAATTTGCATTAATTCTTTTGCAGATGGTTTTTCGAGTATATCAAAACACAGTTTCACCAAAGGATGTAAAGAAGTTAATCCACCAACAGTTCCTAAAGCTAAAGGAATTTCAAGCCAGAAAGTAAAAATTCCGTCCTCGATTTTGGCATGAGATAAACTGGCGTACTGACCATTTTTTGAAGCGTAGGCATGAACTCCGGCTTCAACAGCTCTAAAATCATTTCCGGTCGCGAGAATTACCGCATCAACTCCGTTCATAATTCCTTTATTGTGGGTTACGGCTCTAAAAGGTTCTACTTCGGCAATTTGCACGGCCTGTAAAAAGCGCTCTGCAAATTCTTGTGGATTTGGAATATGTTTTTCGGCTAAATCTTCAATAGGGCAGGAAACTTCGGCTCTAACAATACAATTAGGAACATAGTTGGATAAAATACTCATAACCACTTTTAAATGTTCATCTTCTGAAAATAAATCAGAATCTTGAAATTCTTCCTTTAAAGTAGTAGCAAATTGTTCCAGACAAGAATTGATGAAGTTGGCTCCCATACTATCTTTGGTCTCAAAAGTAGCATGAAGCTGAAAGTAATGCTCTAATAAGCTTCTTTTGTCTTTTAGTTTAATATCTAAAATTCCTCCGCCACGTTGTTGCATGTTTTTGGTAATGCTTTGTGTGTCAGAGAAAAATTTTGATTTTATCTGATCAAAGAATGAATGTAATTTTTCTGCGTCTCCGTTGAAAGTAAAATGAACCTGACCAATTTTTTCGGTATCAATTACAGTTGCTTTAAATCCTCCGCGGGTTGACCAGTATTTTGCTGCTTTTGAGGCTGCTGCAACTACGGAACTCTCCTCAATTGCCATTGGAATGGTTTTGTATTTTCCGTTGATTAAAAAATTAGGAGCAACTCCAAGTGGGATATAAAGGTTTGTAATGGTGTTTTCGATGAATTCGTCATGCAACTGCTGCAGCTTCTCGTCTGAATTCCAGTAATTTCTTATAATAGTTAGTGCTTCTTCAGGGCTTGAAAAATAGGTATTGGCGATCCAGTTTATTTTTTCTTTTTTGGATAATTTAGAAAATCCGGCAACAGCGTTGTTCATTCTCAGTATTTTAAATAATAATGTCGCGGCAAAGATACCATTTTAAGAGTTTTGTTTGTAATGTATTTCAAATTTGAAAAGGACGCAAACGTTATTTTTTTTAACATTTAACAGTTGAAATGTGTATTATGTTCATTTTTTTTACTAAAATTGGGCTCTTTTTTATATTTAAAATAATTCTCAATGAATACGAGTAAAATTACTGTAATACTTTTATTTTTAGTGGCTACTGTTTTTGGTCAACAAAAAATTACTGTCGAAGATATTTATAGCGGAGCATTTCGTGCAAAAGGAATGGATGAATTGCAATCACTAAAGAATACAGACCAATACACAGTTTTAAATGTAGATCAGGCCAGTAGAAGTATGCAGATTGATTTATATGATTTTGCTACCCTAAAAAAAGTATCGAACTTAATTGATACTAAAAATCATAAGGAACTTGCTGAAGGAATTGATAGCTATACTTTTGATGCTTCTGAAAAAAAGATCCTAATTGCTTGTAATACAAATAAAATCTTTCGCCACTCTTTTACAGCAGACTATTTTTTATACGATATAACAACAAAATCACTAACGAAACTTTTTGATTTTCAGGTTCAGGAACCCACTTTTTCGCCTGACGGAACTAAAATTGCTTATGCAAAAGAAAATAACCTGTATGTATATGATGTAGCTTCAAAAAAATCTACAGCCGTTACAACCGATGGAAAGAAAAACGCCATCATTAATGGTATTACGGATTGGGTTTATGAAGAAGAATTTGCTTTTGTCCGGGCTTTTGACTGGAGTAAAGACAGTAAAAAACTAGCTTACATTCGTTTTGATGAAAGCCAGGTTCCGGAATTTTCGATGTCGATGTTCCATAAAGATTTATATCCCACTATCGAAACGTTCAAATATCCTAAAGCAGGAGAGAAAAACTCAGTAGTTTCATTACATATATATGATGCAGCTGCAAATAGCACTAAAAAAGTAGCATTAGATAATTATAATGACTTTTATATTGCAAGGTTACAATGGACAAATGATAACAATGTATTGTCAGCTCAGGTTTTAAACCGCCACCAGGATAATCTTGATTTACTGTTTGTTGACGGAACTACAGCTGCTGCAAAAGTGGTTCTAAATGAAAAAGACAAAGCGTATGTTGATGTTACAGATAATTTGACTTTCTTAAAAGATAACAGTTTTATCTGGACAAGCGAAAAAGACGGTTTTAATCATATCTATTTGTATGATAAAACAGGAAAACTTAAAAATCAGGTTACAAAAGGAAACTGGGAAGTAGTATCTTACTACGGTTTCGACGAAAAAAACAAAACTATTTTCTACCAATCTACAGAAAATGGTTCTATCAACAGAGATATCTACAGAATTGGTTTAGACGGAAAAAGTAAAGTACGCTTAACAGCAAAAGTGGGAACAAGTACAGCTACTTTTAGTCCTAACTTTCAATTTTTTATCAATACCTTCTCAAGTGCCTCTCAGCCTACGACTTATACTTTAAATGAGTCTAAAGCAGGAAAAGAGATTCAGGTTATCGAAAACAATCAGGCTCTGGCGGCCAAATTGAAAAGCTATAATTTACCAACAAAAGAATTTTTTGTTTTAAAAACAGCAAAAGGAAACGAATTGAATGCCTGGATTTTGAAACCAAAAGATTTTGATCCTTCAAAAAAATATCCTGTTTTCATGTACCAGTATTCTGGTCCTGGATCCCAGCAGGTAAATAACGATTGGAATAATTCTGATGATTATTGGTTTGCTTCGCTAACACAACAAGGTTATATCGTAGCTTGTGTTGATGGAAGAGGAACTGGTTTTAAAGGTGCTGATTTCAAAAAAGTTACTCAAAAAGAATTAGGAAAATACGAAGTTCAGGATCAAATCGATGCAGCTAAAGTAATTGGAGCTTATCCTTATGTTGATGCTGCAAGAATTGGAATCTTCGGATGGAGTTACGGTGGATTTATGGCTTCGAACTGTATTTTTCAAGGAAACGATGTCTTTAAAATGGCGATTGCAGTTGCTCCGGTAACCAACTGGCGTTTTTATGACAGTGTTTATACCGAAAGATACATGCAGACTCCCCAGGAAAATGCAAGCGGAT
>Ga0247817_10000314_pt1 | contig 28715 bp, 27 predicted proteins | sample UWRJL212509R1_FD_178010 | JGI IMG/M metagenome (GOLD analysis project Ga0247817, IMG submission 178010) | Plant litter microbial communities from Arlington Agricultural Research Station in Wisconsin, United States - UWRJ-L212-509R-1 | ecosystem: Environmental > Terrestrial > Plant litter >...
CTGATGATATACCTCCAACATTGCAATTGTATCCACCAAATTCTTTTATGCTCAACGCAAATTCATACCAACTTATTTCACCCTCATTTGAATAATTATAAATTCCGGATATCCATTCTGGAAATTCTAAAATATCAATCATTGCCTGAGCAAGATCCGCAGCATACGTTGGAGAACCTATTTGATCATTTACCACATTAATAGCTTCTCGTTCCTGCATTAATCGTTGCATGGTTTTTACAAAATTATTTCCAAATTTGCTATACACCCATGAAGTTCTTATAATAATTGAATTTGGATTTTCCTTCAAACAAGCTATCTCACCTGCTCTTTTACTTGCTCCATACACATTGACAGGATTAGTTTCCTCATCTTCATTTAAAGCTATTGAAGAAGTTCCATCAAAAACATAATCTGTAGAAATATGGATTAGTTTTGCATTATTCTCTTGGGTATATTTTGCAATTAATTCAACTGCTAGGTGATTTATTTTAAAAGCCAATTCCTTTTCAATTTCTGCTTTATCAACTGCGGTATATGCTCCACAATTAAAAATTACATCAGGTTGAATTTGATTGAGTTGGATTTCAAGAAAATGTAAACTATCTAAAGTAATTTGAGTTCTATCAGCGAAAATCCATTCATATTGAGGATAATTTAATGATAAAACAGCTAATTCAGAACCTAATTGTCCGTTTGCTCCCGTTACAAGAATTTTTTTCATTAAAATAAACTATTACAATTTTCAATAAAAGGAAGTATTTGATCTTTTTCGGAAACAATTGCATCTTTCAAATTCATTCCCCAATCAATATTTAAAGATGGATCGTCAAATTTAATTCCACCTTCAGAAGCTTTATTATAAAATTGATCGCATTTATACATTACAGATGCTGTTTCACTAACTACTGAAAAACCATGAGCAAATCCCTGCGGAACTAATAATTGTTTTTTATTTTCAGCTGATAATAAAACGCTAAACGATCTTCCATAAGTTGAAGAATCCTTTCTTAAATCTACAGCAACATCAATAATTTCTCCTTCTAAAACTCTTACCAATTTTGTTTGCGCAAATGGAGGATTTTGATAATGTAATCCTCTTAAAGATCCATACTTAGAAAAGGATTGGTTGTCTTGTACAAATTCAATATTAATTCCTAAATCTTCAAATTTAGTTTTACTGTAAGATTCAAAAAAATAACCTCTCTCATCACTAAAAATTGTTGGTTCAACAATAATTAAATCCTTTATATACGTTTCTTCAATTTTCATATTAAATTATGCAAGTTTTTTTATTTACGATGCAAAAAAAGTATTAATAACTTCTTTTATTCTATTTTTATCTTCATTTGTTAAATTTGATCCTGATGGCAGGCACAATCCTTTTTCAAATAATTCTGCCGCTAAAGCAGCACCATAATATGGGTGTTTTTCAAAAATTGGTTGCAGATGCATTGGCTTCCAAAGAGGGCGGCTTTCGATATTTTCTGCTTCAAGAGCCAATCTTAAATTCTCTTTATTTTTATTTCCTTCTTGTATAACCAAAATTGTATTCAGCCAATAATTTGAAAAATAATCTTCATTTAAGACTTCAAAAAGTTCAACATTTTTATTTTCTAAAAAAAGTTCCCTATAAAAAAGATGATTATTTCTTCTTGCTTCGACATTATCCTCTAAAATCATAATTTGTCCTAGGCCAACTCCCGCGCAGATATTACTCATTCGATAATTATAACCTATTTCACTATGCTGATAATGGACTGCTTCATCTTTTGATTGTGTAGCATAAAAGACTGCTTTTTGTTGTATTTCATTTGAATTTGAAATAAGAGCACCGCCACCAGACGTCGTGATAATTTTATTTCCGTTAAATGAAAGAATCCCGAAATCTCCAAAAGTTCCACACTTTTTTCCTTTATACGAACTTCCTAAAGCTTCTGCACTGTCTTCGATAATAGGTATTTGATATCGATTTGCAATAGCATGAATTTCATTTATTTTATAAGGTGTGCCATACAAATGTACAGCTATTATGGCCTTTGGCTTTTTGCCTTTTTTAATTCGATCTTTGATAGCTGCTTCGAGATAATCGGGACATATATTCCATGTTTCGGCTTCGCTATCAACAAAAATTGGTACCGCGCCTTGGTATAAAACAGGATTTACAGATGCCGAAAATGTCATTGTTTGGCAAATGACCTCATCTCCAGCTTGAACCCCTAGTAAAATTAGTGCCAAATGTATTGCTGATGTACCAGAATTTAAAGCCGTAATAAAAAAGTCGTCTTCAAGATAATCTTTAAGTCTTAACTCAAACTCGGCAACATTTGGCCCTCCTGAAGTTAACCAATTAGTTTCTAACGCTTTTGAAACAAATTCTTTTTCAAAACCACTTTGCTGGGTTAAGGAAAGATAAATTCTGGAGTTATTCATTTATAAGCCAATAATCAGAAGGAAACCTTGCATCATCTTCTTTGACATCAGTTAAAGGTAAAGTAGAAAATGATATTAATTTTGAATTACTTTCAAGAGATTGTATTGCATTTGCATAGCCTGCAGGAATGTGGACTATCTTACTTTCTAATTCTGAAACAACAATAGTTTGTATATCCAACATTTTAGAGGGGCTTTCCCAATCATCAATTTTTACAAAATGAATTTTGAAAGAACCACTTACACAGTAAAAATTTTTTGCATCTAACTTATGCCCTTGCCAGGCGCGAATTGGATTTTCTTCGGAATTGCTGATAATATAAAATCTTTCAATCTCCTTAAAACTAAAATCATTTACATAGGAAATACTACCACGATGATCTACGAAATTACCTCCCTCAATTATACTCGCAATCATATATTCAGTTTTAACTTTTTCTTGTTTAGTAAATAAAATTTCAATGTATATATCAAAAGAAGAGGAATTACGACAATTAAAAACAACAACGCATCCTCCGTTTTTTGATATAGAAAAATAACTAAAGCCGAAATGGCAATTTGAACTAAAGCATAATACAATGATACTAACCTATGTTGTAATTGGCATTCATTACTTAAAATCTGATATAAGTGCAGACGATGCGCTTCGAATATATTTTGTCTTAAATACAATCTATGAACAATAGTACAAACTGCATCGACACCATAAACAGCTAAAAACAGAAGCCAAATTAAAGAGTTTGTGACCAAAATTAATTTGAGAACTAAGTAAATTATCCAAAATGCGATTGCAATACTACCTACATCACCTGCAAAACATTTTGCTCTTTTTCTATAGTTAAAAAATAAGAAAACAACACTTGCAATCATTCCGTATTTTATCAAATCTCCATCAATAAATAATTGGAGTTTAGTATTAACGCATAATAACGCTCCCAGAACAGCTAAAGTATAAAGTCCGGTTATGCCATTAATTCCGTCCATAAAATTATAAGCATTTATTAGGCCGATAGCCAAAACATAACTGATCACAACTCCCCAAATCGGCATCAATGTAAAAACTCCTAAATCAAAAAAAATTAAAGTTATAGCCAGAAAGTGAATTGAAATTCGGATTTTATTTGATAAATTTTGAATATCATCCCAAAAACTCACAAGACTTACCAAGGTTATTCCAGTAAAGAAAAGATAATTGCTTTGGCTATTTTGTATGAAATAAAGTAACGCCGAAAACCAAAAAATAATTCCGCCTCCACGTAAAGTTATTTCAGTATGTGAACTACGCAGATTTGGTTTGTCTATAATATTATATCGATCTGCTACTTTAAAGTAAAGAAGCATCAATATCATTAAAATTAGTCCTAAAATTGTGTATTGCATTATTTAATAAAGCTTTTTATTGTTTTTTCTAAACCTTCGCGTGTTGAATTTGGTAACTTTTCCACTCCTATAGCCATTTTTATTTTCTGATTTGAAACTCTATAATTTTCAGTCATTTTTTGAATTGTTTCAGAATTTAGTGGAAATTTAACTAAATCCCCAAGTTTTGCAATTCCGTTTATTAAGAGCTTTGGAATCGCGATATTTAAGTTTTTTTTATTTAAAACTTCTGCTATTATCTCAACTAATTCATTTGTTGACAACACACTATCATCTGAAAAATTATATATACCAGAATTAATATTTTTATTGTGAAGAATTTCCTTAATTATGTAATTAAGATTATCGATTCCTAAAAAAGACCTTTCATTATAAAAAGCTCCTAAAGGATATGGAATTCTTTTTTTAACTACATTATAAAGAAGATTCAAGTTACCTTTATTTCCTGGTCCATGTATCATACAAGGTCTGATAATAAAAACCCTTTTCCCTACTGGAATCTCCTTTGATAAAATATATTCCTCAGCTTTTAGTTTTGATTGTCCGTAAGGCGTTTTAGGATTTGGAATTACATCTTCATATAATACATCTTTTACATCATCTGCAACAGCTTTAACGCTGCTGAAATAAAAAAAGTCATTAATTTTGCTTTCTAAAAAAGCATCAAATAACTCCTTGGTTAAATTTGTATTGATTTTAAAATACTCTGATGAATCACTTGTATTTTTTGTATCATGTGCTTTTCCCGCCAAATGTATTACAGCATCTCCAAAAAAATTACTTTTCCAATTTGATTCTCTAAGTGAAACCGAATTTGCAACGAATGAATTTACATTTAAATAGCCTAAAAGATTTTGACCGACAAAACCAGAAGCACCTGTTATTATTACTTTAATCATCAATTTTAAATTTTCAACTCGGCAGAAATCAAATCCCAGACCTTTGTTTCTTCAAAATTACCATTTACAAAAATTCTACCTTGTCTTCCATGTTCTAAAGCTATTTCTTCATTTTCCATGTAATATATAATTTTTTTCGCTATATCATTTACGTCATAAGTTATATAAATTCCTGTTTTGTTATCAATTATCGCTTCTGTACACCCTGTTGCTTTTGTTATCAAAACTGGCAGTTCCATAGAAGAAGCTTCTAGAGCTACTGTCGGAAAACCTTCCCGATAAGTTGGCAAAACAAAAATATTCATTAATGAAAAAAAAGGAGATGCATCTATTACAAAATCTATGAATATAATTGATGGATTTTCCGCTATTACTTTTTTTGAATAACTCGAAATTGAATCTCTCTCTTCTATCGGGCCTACTAATAAAAGTTGTGAGTCTGGAAATTTTGAATTCACTATTTCCCAAGCAAGAATTAATTCATCAATTCCTTTATCTTTTACTAACCTACCAATATAACCAACAACATTGTCTTTTCGAATATTATATTTCGATCTTAATTCGTCTAATTGATTTTTGTTTTTGTAATCCGGATTAAATTTGGTAGAGGTATTTATACCGTTGCATGTCCCCATACCTAAAACAATATTTTTTGAAGCTTTATTTAGTCTGTCTCTTTCGCTAATCTGTTTAACTGAATTACTAACACAAACTACTTTTTTAGCAAAAAATCCTGTTAGTCGGTCAATGTTTTTCATTAAAAATCTTTTAAAACCAGTACTGGTTTCATAAATAATTCCATGACGAAAATAAATTCTTTCTTCTGTTCTTGCTAAAAATGCCGCTGTCATTGCTACCAAACCTCCTTTAGGAGTGTGACCAATTACTGTACTTATGTTGTTTTTTTTTATATACTTGTAAATACTGATAATCGCTTTTAAATCTTTTAACGGATTAATTGATCTTGTAATTTCTACTTCGAAAGGAATAAATTTAAGAGTATTCGATAATTCATGTAATTCTTTTGAACTTGAGCACGCTAAATGATAATTTTTACCATTTTTACTTCTCAAATAATTAAACTGATTTCCAAAAAAATGATTTATTACAAATGAAACAGTTACTACATGCAGTATTTCATTATTTATTTTGTTTTTATTAGGTTTCATGTTTTTATTAGTGGAAACAAGTTTGGGTAGTCTTTTCATACTTTAAAATAATTATTAAGAAACTGCCTCAATTTAATTAGTGCTTTATTTATAACGATCTACAAATACGTATGATAAATTTTAAAAAAGAATAATTACAATAAAAAATTAATTCAAAAACATTAATTCTTCGAGATTTAAAAAGGAAAATAAAGTTTGACATTTCCCCTTTTTGCATTTTCCATAGATGAGAAGATAATCCTGAATCACCAAATTCTCTTTTTTTTAATTGATTATTAGCTAAAATAGAATTAACATAAATGCATTTATGATCATATGCTATAGTAAGCCATAATCTATAATCTTCTGAATATTTTTGTTTAATATTGAAATTATATTTTGAAAACACTTCAGTTTTCACTAGCACAGTTGGCGTAGAAAAATAGTTTTTGAACATTAATTTATTAAAAGAAATAGTTTCGAATTCTATTTCTTCTTTAAACTTCCTCTTTTCAAACCCAGCACCACATAAATATATTTCAGGATCTTTTTCAAAATAACTTAACTGAAGTGCTAATTTATTTTGCTTCCATTCATCATCAGAGTCCAAAAATGCAATATAATCACCTTTTGCAAATTTAACCCCGTTATTTCGTGCTGAAGAAGGACCTTGATTAATTTGGTTATAAAGATTTATTCGTTCGTTATTTGAATGATTTAAAGATTTCAAAAAAGATTGAATTAAATAAAAAGTATCATCAGTAGAACCATCATCTATTATAACAATTTCCCAATTTTCATAAGTTTGCCTTAAAACTGATTTTATTGCGTTAATAGTTAATTTTCCAGAATTGTAGGCGGGTATTACTACTGAAATCATTTAATAATTAATTTAATTTATTGGAAAGCACATTTTACTTCCTCATTAATTGAAATAAATTGTTACAATATATTTCCCAAGTACAGTCTTTCTCCACTCTTAATCTTGCTTTCAATCCCTCTGAACTAATTATTGATTGTTCCCCATTAAGAAGATTATCAAATAAAGCGTATAATTCTTTTTCATTATCCTGCTCTATTAACCATCCGCCACTACCCTCCTTAACGGCATCCGATATGCCTCCAGTTTTCGTGCCAATTACTGGTATTCCACAGGACTGCGCTTCCAAAAAAACTAATCCAAACCCTTCTACATTTACGCTTGAAGGATTCTCTCTAGTACACAATATGAACAAATCATTTTGATTATAAAAACAAGGCAAATCAGCGTCCTTCACAAATCCATGAAATTTGACAATTTTCTGAATTCCTAAATCATTTACTAGATTAATCAACTCTTTAAGATATTCTCCAGTTCCTCCAATATTCCATTCTATCCTATCCGGGTATTTCTGATTTATTTTCAATAAAACATTAGCAATAAAATCGTGTCCTTTAAATTGTTCTATTCTAGAAACAGTACAAATTTTTAATTTTTCAGAGTTCGATAGTTTGTTCTTATCAGGCTTAAAAAATTCATGATTAACAGCTAAAGGTAATGTTACAGCGTTTGAGTCCTTAGATACGTTTGTTATTAGTCCCTTAGTATATTCGCTATTAGCTATAATTAATCTTGATTTTCTCAAAACAAAATTAGCATAATATTTTATCCAAATTCTTTTTCTAAAATTTGAACATCCGCTTAAAAATTCTGTACCATGACCTAGTACAAATACATTTTTAAAGCCCGCCATTATAGCCAATAAACCCTCAGGATGCCAGGTTCCACAAAGAATATCATAATTATTCTTATTTTTTAATTTACTTAAATATTTAACGGCTTTAATTTCACAAAAAAGACGGTTTTTGGGAAGTTCAATTATATGAACATCTTTTAAGTTATAAGGAAAATTTTCTCCTTCTTTTTTTCTTGTCAGAACAGTTACCGTATTATAATAACTTTTCATTCCAACGGCTATTTCTTGGCATAGTCTTGCAATTCCTCCATTGGAAGGTGGAAAATCATAAGAGAATATTATAAGATTCTTATCTGAAAACATAAATAGTTGGAAGATATTTAATTCGTAAAACTTCTAGTGAAGGATTCATTAATGAATAGTCCTTTGTAGGGTAAGAATAGTTGCGGATATTCTGAAATAGATTGATGAAATATAAAATAAGCATACATAAAAAATAAAACGAGTAGGTATGCTCTTTCTTTTTTAGAAGGAAACAGTAATAACTGGCTCGCCATTAGGAAACATTCCATCGTATTAAAGTAAAAACTGCCTCGTCCAACAAGAATTACAAATGAATTAGAAAACATAAAATAGATAATAAGACCAAAGGTAAACCCATTAAATAGTACTCTGTAAGTTGGAAATTTTTTTACTATTTTATCATAATTTATAAAAAATATGAAAAAAAACAAAAGACGCCGAAGAAGTCCAACAAGACTTAAAGTTGTTTCGGACATTTTATTTTCACTGTACATTTCTGCCTTATCTGCTACTGCGCCTCCCAGGTAACCACTCAAAGTATCAAATAACATATTTGGCAAGCTAGATTTTCCAATTAAAATAGCCAGAACTAATGCTAAAACAACATAGTATTTTTTAAAGTCTTTATTTAAGAAAAAGTATACTAAAAATAAAAGTGCCGAAGTATGAAAGAAAAAAGCAATAAGTACACATAAAAAGAACTTAAACGTCTTCTTTTCTAATAAAAATTTTAAGGAATAAAGACAAATTGCTATTGCAATAAGCTGCTTGTTAGATCCAACAATCCCCATTGTTGATGCAAAGAGGATTAATAAAGAAACAAAAGGTAGAGGGCTTAAAACTTTATTAGCCTTGAATATAAAATGATAATATACGAGTGCATGAATTATTAAAAAAATACTATAATTATCAGTAAAAGACCTAACTGTAAAGGCAAAAAGGCCATAACCTATCTCATAACCCACCAAAACATTGAATAGTACTATCTGGTATGATGTCGATTCTAAAAAATGCCTAAAGTAATCAGCCCAGTCAGTTCCTGTTTCCCAACGTGTCCCAATTAGAAATACAACCCAAATAAATAAAAAGAAATACAATTTCCTTTTTACATTTATTGCAACATTTGTTCGAACTTCTATAAATGAGAAGACAATAAAAAAAAGAAAAGTTATTAAATATACTGCCACTAATTAGTAATTATTTGTATTTTAATTATAAACAATTTAAAATAGTGTTTATTCTATTTTCATAGGTATGATTTTTAAGGAAATGTGTATGTTGATCTAAAGCGAGTTGATGTCTCTCTTTTTGATTTTTTAAATAATAGTGAATTAATTCTACCGCTTCATTAATATTTTTATAGGTAAATTTTTCCACAGGAATTACAGAATATTCTGAAATGGCCGGTTTATAATCACAAATTTGGAAAGCGCCAATACCAGCAATTTCAAAAAATTTTGCATTTACAGAATTTATTTCGGCATAATGAAAATTATTAAAAACAATTTTAGAGCCAAATAATATTTCTGATTTACGACTACCAGTTATATATTCATTTCTGAAATTTGAGACAATTTCAGGTCTAGGAAATTTTTTATCTGGCGTTCCAAATAAAGTCATATTAATACCACTCTGTACCAGATGACTTACCATTTTTGCTCGGTAAGGGTACATAGTCCCGAAAGTTACTACATCTATGTTTGTCTCTTTTTCTACTTGTTTTCTATCTCCCGACGGCCTTACATGCACCCGAGGATTAAATGACTCTGGTAAATAAAATGCATTTAAACCCATTTTATTTTTCATAAAATCGACGATAAAAGTATCTTTGGTAAAATATGCGTCATATTTTGAAGCAAAAATTTGTTGCTGCTCAAAATTTGTTATCGCATCTGGATTAATGTGAACTACGGGAACATTTGGAAGGTTTTTTTTTAAGATATCAATACAAACTGGGTGTATAAATCTATAAGTACAAATAATCAGCTCTGGTGCTTGCTCAATAATTTTATATGCAATTTTTTTAAAAATGGATTCATTATAGTTTTTCAATAATTTAAACCCCCAATAATTAACTCTAAATGGAACATTAACTATATCCTTAATATCTATGTGAAAAACTTCATTTTTTAAAAATTTCAAAGAATCATTTAAGTGAAACTCTAAACTATCAAAATCTTTGCTTCCTAATAATGCTACTTTCATTTTTTATTGTCTAATTCTTCTTTTAAAACTTCTAAATATTTTAAACCATACTTCAAATCAGGTTCCATGTAATTTCCTTCAGCCCATTCATTCCATGATTTTACAAAAATAATTTTATGCTCATCATCTTTGTTTTCTACAGTTTTAATTGCATCTTTTAAATGCGTTCTAAAATACTCAGGGGTAGAATTTGTAATCACTAAACCTTCTCTGCCACTTCGTGCAGTATGATCCCATCCTGGAATGACACTCGGATAAACATGATCCAGAGAATCAATATGAGGTTCGATAAAATATTTACTCATTACTTTATACGAAAAAGCATTAGGAACTCCTCTAAAAACTTTGTTTAGTCTTTTTATTACTTTTTGAAAAAAGGTACGATGATTAATTAAATAATTATTTATTCGTACGGTATTAACTGCATCTACGCCAGTTTCCATAATTGAATTTACATCAGCATTGGAATTATTTATATGCCCTACAAAGTAGATTCCTTTTAGCCCATTTTCAATTGCAAGCTGTCTCCAAGTTTGTATAAATATTTTTATTTCTTCACTATCCAATGGTTTGTAAATCATAAAAAGAGGCTTGCCCTCAACAGTAATATATCTTTTATCTTTAAGGGCGTCTAACACTTCATAAAAATGAGCTTTATAATCTTCTACTCCAGGGTAAAATTGTTCAATTAAGATATTTCTATTCGAAAGACCATGCGCAAAACCCTTCCATGTGTCATTTGCCCATGCTAAACAGAAAGGAAAATCTGGTTCGCCAGATTTTACCACTTCATTGAAAGGTCTTTCTATTAATCTTTTTCCGTTTCCAAACCAATAGTGCCAATAACAAAATCCTTCCAGTCCATACTCTCTTGCCATATCGGCTTGTGCCTTTCTTGATTCTGCTACTCTTAAATCATAATATCCTAAATCTGCAGGTACTCTCGGTTGATAATGCCCTTTAAACAAAGCTTTTGCTTTACCAACATTTGTCCATTCTGTAAATCCTTTTCCCCACCATTTATCGTTTTCTGGGATCGGGTGATATTGCGGCAAATACAATGCAATAACACGTGCATTTTTTTTCATAAAATAATTATTTTTTAATAAATCCTTTTAGTATTTCAAAAGGATTTACTGACAAGATTTTAGATAAGATTAAGAGTGTTACAATCAATACAATTATTTTTAAAATAATGGATAGAATTATATTGTCCAAATTTATCATGTATACAAATGAAAAGGTCATTAGACAAACCACTAAAAAGCTTACAATTGGTGTATTTCTTTGTATATCTAATTTAGCATACCATATTAAAATTAAGCATTCAATAGCTAATACCAAACTCGAAACTAAGGCTGCAGCAACTAAACCAAATATAGGTAATAAACTAATATTTAAAACAACACTTATTACAGCTCCAAAAATGCTAATACCCGAATTTATTTTTGTTTTTCCTTTTGCCGTAACAACAGTACCATATAGCATTTTTACCGACGAACAATAAACTCCTATAATAATCATTGGAACATAAAAGTAAGCTCCATGAAATTTTACTCCAGAAAATATTTGAAAAAATTCTTTTGAAAAAAGAGATAACCCCAAGCTACCAAATAATAATACGTAAACAAAATTATTTCTTATTCTTTCAAATACATGCGAAAAATTTTCGCTTCCCCAGCTTTTAAAAATAAAAGGTTCAAATGCTTTATAAGCGCCATAAGAGAATATATTAAGAATTAAAGCCAATGTAGATGCTGTACCATATATACCTAAATCATTTAAACTCAAATATTTATCAATCAATATTCTATCTGAAATGGTAGTTATATAGTAAGCCAATGATCCGGGTACTAATGGTAAAGAAAATATTAATATCTCTTTGATCTGCTTCCAGTTAAAATTCCAAATAATGTATTTTTGAGTAATTATTAGGAAAACAACAGCGTAAATTATACTTAAAACTAATAAAGAATACAAAACTCCTAATGCAGAATAATTAAAATATACTACTAATACTAAAGTTAGAGCTAATGTAATAACCCCTCTCGAAATGTTTACCATTGTTAAAAAAAGAGGTTTTTCTAACAATCTATATAATGCAGAAGGAAGAATTGAAAAAATATTAAAAAAGTTCGTTAAAACTCCTAATATTATATAGGGATAAAATGAAATTTTACTATCTAGTAATTTAAAAAAGTAACCTCCAAACAGAAATAGAAGCGCAACGATGATCAGATTATATGCTATAATAAAAGTAGAAAGATTTCCTAACAGTTTCTTTTGTGCAGCTTCATCCTCACATCTATAAAAATGCACTAAATAGTAAGTATTTGTGCAAAGAAACGACACGACCATTAAAAAAGTTGAAAGTGCATTTACATAATTTAAGATCCCATAATCTGTAGGAGTCAGATAATGAGTTAATACTGGAAATGCGATAAAACTTAATAATCTTGGTATAATATCACCAAGAGCATATATGGTAGTATTTCTAATTAATTTTTTACTTTCAGCCATAATGTTATTTAATCAACTCTTTTAATATGGCAGGATCAAAATTTTGAATGTAATCGTGAAGTAAACTATAGTCGGTTTTTACGTTATTTCTAAGCATATTTTCTAATTCGTTCTCTTCCTTAGCTATCATTAATTTTTGTTCTGATCCATCAAAAGGAGGTACAAGCTTAAATCCAGCCATATTTATATTATTATCATCTTTTGGTTCAAAAACAATATAATTAACACCATGGATTAGGGATTCTAATAATACTGTAGAAGTTGCACCTATAATTAAGGAAGATCGATTTATAGAATCTACTAGACTTTGCTGATCCATAATAAAAAAATCTTGATCTAAAAATGAATGCACCCAACTTTTATTAATCGAAGGATGAACTCGATATCTTGCCTTTTTAATTCCTAATTTTTTTAAAACAATTTGCACCTTATATAAATATAAAACTACCATGCTTTTATCTGTTAGTACCTTAGAATCGTATTCGTGTTGGTGCCAAAGAATTGATGAAACTGGAATAATTAAAATATCTGATAAATCAGATCGTAATTCTTTATTTTTCTGAATTTTTTTATAATTTGGATTGCCAATAACCTTAATCTTACTGGAATTAAAACCAACATCTAAATAATTTTGTTTGATTTTATCACTCCACACCATTAAAAAATCACTTCTATTATCTACATCTTTAGAATATATTCCTGGTAAACCATGCGTAAAAATAAAAGAAGGTTTTTCTAATTTCTTAAATACATCTATAAAATATTTGCTGAAAAAATTTTGATCACTGTGTAGTAATAATGCTCTAAAATTTTTTTTCTTATATTCTTCTACAAAATGATTTTGAAATCTCTCCAATTCAATGTGCAAATTTTTATCAAGATAAAAATGAAAATCATCCTTTTTAATAAGTTTCTGAAGAGATTTATACCATTTAATGGTTTTTAAATCTCCAAAAATATTTTTTCTCCCTATAGAATGCCAAACTGGTGAGTATGAATTAAATCTTAGTTTATCTAAAGTTTGAGAATCTAACAATGGTAAGGTTGATAGAAGATTTAATTTATCTGATTCGCTCTTCTCTGACATTCCGAGTATTGCATAAGCATATTGAAGAGATTTGATTGTTTCTTCTTTAAAGGTTACTTTTCTATCTCGGTGATAAGTTTTTGTAATATGTGTTTCATTATTGTATATATGCCAATCTAGCTCAATTTTAAAAAAATCAATATATTTAGATGACAATTCGTTGTCTGCATTATCTCTTAAGAATTTAACTAAATATTCATTCATTAAAATAAAAATTAAAAAGCAATATCATCAAGTTTAATCTTGGTAATATATATAGATGACCCTCCTTTTGTTTCATGAGAAGAATAAGAACTAACCCAAAGAACATTATCTTTTATTACCATACCAGGATATCCACAATCACAACAACCAAAACGATAGATAATTTTATACTCATTCGTCTCCAAATTATAAAGTCCAATTAAAACCTTTTGATAAGCTCCAGTAAAAAGAACATATTTATCATTTAAAAAAATAAAATTGGGTCCTGTAAAATTGGTAAATGGTAATTCCGCAAATGTTGTAAATTCATTTTTTTCAACATTATATTTTTGAAATAATGCTGATGCATAATTTCTTCGTACCAATGCATACAAATCTCCTTTAGAATTTGCAGCAATCGTTGCTTCTGTAGGCAAAGCTACATTGCTGTAAACTACATCGCTACTCTTAAAAAAAAGACCATCATCACTACTGTAAAGTCTAAATATATCTAGTCCATTGTAGCCTAAGGAGTATGCTTTTCCTTTTGCCCAAGTTACTCTCCACGGCCAAGCCTCATTACCTGTAAATTTTGCAGCAGTTTTAATTTTATTGTCTAAGGTCACATTATCCAGTTTATTCCAGTTATTAGAATACTTTACCCTGTAATCTGTAAGTTTTGAAACATTCTTACCTTCAAACGTGGTACCATGAATATAAAGCATTAATTTATTATTATTAACTGAAAATTTTGGATCACGCAAATCAACTCCATCAACGCTAAACTCTTTTACTAATTTCCATTTTTCACCATCCGCACTATTTAGCAGCTTTATTACGCCATTAAGTCCAAAAACATGTTTGTCAGATTCCCTATATACTAAAAAAAACTGCTTATCGAAATAAATAAGATCTGTAAATGCGTTACTTAAACCATCACTATAAGTAATTCTTTGAGTCACTGCATTGGTTTTATCATCTTCATCTTGAGCTGTACAAGAAAAACAAAATATAATTAATAGAAAGTTTAGTATTTTTAGTTTCATATATTGACTATTTATTAATATAATCCCATTTTAAAGAATCACCTTTTTCTAAATTAACAGCAATTTTCTTTCCTAAAATTTCATTATAATATTTAGGATGCATACCATACCCAGGTCTTATCGATTTTACATTCTTTTCAGTTATAATTTCTCCTGCTTTAATATCTTCAACAACATATAATGATCGAGAGTAATCTTTACCTGCTGCTTGTTTCTCGGTCAATGTGTAATCAACAACACCAACAGCACTTTCGGCTTCTCTTACAGCTTTCACCATTGCAGTAAATTCTTCTTCATTCATCGAGAAAGAAGCATCAGGTCCCCCTACTGATCTATCTAGAATAAAATGCTTTTCAATAATTTTGGCACCTAATGCAGTTGCAACAATAGGAACTGTTGCTCCCATTGTGTGATCAGATAATCCACTGATAACATTATAACGTTCTGCTAAGTCTTTAATCATGCTCATATTAGCTTCTTCTATTGGAGCAGGATAACTTGATGTGCATTTTAACAAAGCAATTTCGTTATTGCCCATTCTTCTACAGGCATCTAATGCCAATTCAATATCTTCTTGCTCTGCAATACCAGTTGAGATAATAATAGGCTTACCTTTAGACGCGGCATACTCAATTAGTGGGATATCAGTAATCTCAAATGAGGCAATTTTATAAGCAGGAACATTTAAGTTCTCTAAAAAATCAATTGATGTTTTGTCAAAAGGGGAAGAAAAACAAACTAATCCTTGTTTTTCAGCTTCTTCAAAAATAGTTTGGTGCCATTCCCAAGGTGTGTAGGCTTCCTTATATAAATCATGCAGATTTTTTCCATCCCAAATTGATCCTTTTATCATAAAGTCTTCTTTTTGAGAATCAAGCGTGATTGTATCTGCTGTATAAGTTTGTAATTTTATACAATCTGCTCCAGCTCGTTTTGCCGCACGAACAGTTTCTAAAGCAACCTCTAAACTTCCATTATGATTTGCTGACAATTCAGCAATTATAAATACTGGAGAACTTGCATTTATGGAAATATCTTTAATTTTCATTCTTTTAATTTTTTTAATTTTCAATTATTACACCTGCCATTGACAAACCTACACCAAAACCTGATAATAAGATTTTATTATTTTCTTTAATGTTATTATTCTCTATCAATTTGCAAAGCGCTATTGGTATTGTTGATGACAAAGTATTTCCGGTGTCAATCAAATCAATGAACATTTTATCTGAATGAATGCCACTTCGTTTTCTAATAAAATCAAGCATAAATGAATTCGCTTGATGTAATACGGTCATAGTTATATCATCTATTACAACCGAATTTACTTCTAGAATGTCTTTTATTAATTTAGGAATTTCAAATGCTGTAAAATTAAATATCTCAGTACCATTCATATAGAGATAATCATCATTTAAAATAAAATTACCCTCCTCATCTAAAAAACTCTCTGATTGTTTTTTAATTAAATGACCAGCACTATTTTTTATAATTAATTTATCATATCCACTACCATCAGTTCCATATTTAAAGCTTTTTATTTTTGCAGAAAAAAACTCTTTATTTGGGTTGATTGTGATAAAAGTTGCAGTTGCTGCATCACCAAATAGTGCCCTGTTGGATTTATCTTCAGGATGTATAAATTTCGTTAGCGTTTCGGAGGTTACGAAAATAATATTTTTGGCTTGACCAGAAAATAATAATCCTTTTGCAAATCCTAAACCATAAATATATCCTGAACAACCAAGATTAAGATCTACTGCTCCACACGATTTTGGTAAACCGACTTTATCCTGTACAATACAGGCAGTTGCTGGCAATAAATAATCTGGAGTCTGCGAACAAATTATTAAATAATCAATAGAAGATTTTTCAATATTATAATCATTGAGCAACTTATTTACAGCTCCGATCGCTAAATCACTTGTAAATTCGCTTTCTGATGCCACATATCTTTTCTGTACACCAATTCGAGAAGTAACTTTATCTACTTCCCAATTAGGATAAATATTTTGCAGATCGTGATTTGTAAGTACCTTTTCGGGCAGATAATACGAAACGCCATTAATATAAGCGTCCATTACTTTCCTTTCTTTTCTAGTACATAATCATACAATTCCTGTATTGTTTTGCTTGCTCTATAGTCACTTTCTGGAATATCAATTCCATATTCATCTTTAATCATAACCATTATTGTCATCCCAGTCAAAGAATCGTATGAATCCAATTGTCTAAACTCAGTAGACATTTCTAAAACAATTTCTTCAGGATCCATAAATTGTTGCTTAACATTAGAAATAAAAATTTCTTTTTCCATAATTTATATATTTTAAATTAACAAATTTCAATTACCACGCCTCCCATCGACAAACCAACCCCAAAACCACAAAGCATTAATTGTTGATTTCGTTGTAAATTTTTCTCTTTTATAGCCCTTGAAAGAGCTATTGGAATCGTCGAAGAGACTGTATTACCAATATCACTCATTGAGACAAAGAATTTATCTGCATCAATACCACATCTCTTCCTAATAAAATCAAGCATGAAAGCATTTGCCTGATGAAAAATAACCATAGCTATTTCAGACAAATTTGTAGAATTTACTTCTAGTGTACTTAGTACTAGTTTTGGAATTTCAAATGCGGTAAAATTAAATATTTCTTTTCCGTTCATAAAAAGATAATCATCGTTAGATATAAAATTATCTTCCTCATCATATAAATCTTTTTGATTTTCTCTGTTTGTATTAACTCCGCTATTTTTTACAATTAAATGCTCATAACCGCTGCCATCAGTACCGTACTTAAAGTTCTTAATTTTTGCTGTAAAAAATTCAGTATTAGGCTGAGAAGTAATCAATGTTGCTGATGCGCCATCACCAAATATTGTTCGATTAGACTTATCTTTAGGATGAATTATTTTCGAATACATCTCAGAAGTAATTAGTACTACGTTTTTAGCTTGGCCAGTAGAAACAAGACCTTTAGCAAGACCTAATCCATAGACATAACCTGAACAACCTAAATTTATATCGATCGCTCCGCAGTTTTTAGAAATACTTGCTTTATTTTGAATTATACATGCTGTGGTTGGCAGCATATAATCTGGTGTCTGAGTACAAAGAATCAAATAATCTATCGATTGTTTGTCTATACCACATTCTTTTATTAGCTTTTCTAATGCTTTCAGTGCCATATCACTAGATGATTCATTATCATCTGCTATATGTCTGCTTAATATTCCTGTCTTTTGAGCAATTTTCTCAACAGACCATTCAGGAAACATAGAAGAAAGTGTTGAATTATCTAAAACTTTTTCAGGCAAATAATATGAAATACCATTTATAAATGCTTCCATTATTTTTAACTTTAAAAACAAAATAAAATTACAAAATTTAAAAAAATAAATCTCAATACTACTAAAAAATTAATAGTTAAGAAAATTTAAACTAGCCTATTCTATTTGTCAAATTTTTATTTTATAAACGATTAATTTAAATTATTTCATTATTTGTTAATTGAAGGAGTCTATCAATTTTTTTGTTTGAAAGTACTTTATCCTTCCAAACATTATCAGACATTTCTCTAAAAAAATATTTATCATTATTTGCCAAACTCATTTCTTCTGAAATTTCTTTGGTAAAACCAAAAAGATCACTAAATGAATTTGCAGCCTTATTTTCAACTAACACATATCCTTTTAAATTCTGAATTTTTAAAACTGAATATACAAATTCAAGCGCATAATAATAAAACTCTACACCAAGGTTCTTATGATGATAATCTGGTGAGACATAATAGCCCCATTCTGCTTCATTATTTTCTATTGCTGTCAACGAAAAAGTCCCTATAGGTGTATCATTGCGTTTTACGAGAAAATACAATTTTGATTTATCGTTTTCTAGTTTCTTAACAAAATTAAAATGACTATCCAAATCAACCAAGTCAGTGCTATACATCCATTTTCTAACTTCAACGTTATTTCTCCAATTAAATACCAATAATAATTCTTCAGTACTTAATTCAACAAAATTCACAAAAGTATATTTACAGCCCATTAAGATATAATTTTATTAAATTTAGAATGTATAATAACATCTTTAAAACTTCCATTGTAATAACAATGCTTTTTTAAAACTGCTTCTTTCAAAAAACTAGATTGTTCAAGAACTGGATACAATTGCGGTCGCAAATCAAAAGCATATGTATAAATTTTAAATATCCCTAAATCTTCAAATGCAACATTTTCAATCAAGCTTAAAAAAGCAGAAAGAAAGGAATTGTAAAACTCTTTTTCCAAAATTGTATTCATCAAAAAAGAAATTTCTGCATTTTTATCGATCCAATTGATATGAACTAAACCTCCATAACCAATAACTTCTTCATTCTTTAAAAAAGAAAATAGAATTTGGGTTGGCTTTTCTTGTTCAAAAAGATTAGCTACAATATTCTTAAAATAATATTCCTGATTCTCAATTGTAAGTGGTTTATCTTGACGTAAATGATAAATTTGTTCATTTCTCCATTTCATTATTTCAAAACGATCTTCATAACGAATCGGAACAATTGAGAAATCTCCTTGAGAGTATACTTGTTTATTTAGTACTTTGTAACAATTCATATTTTAATTCAGCCAATTTCCAATCTACTTCATTATCAATGTCCTGACCTTCCATTTCAGAAATAATTATACTTCCACTATTTTCAGTTAAGATCTTTTTTTGTTCTAAGCATTTATTTATTTGCATCCAATAAAACTGTCCTGCATCATGATAACTCTTTTCCAAATCTTGAGATCTCGCTAAACTAAATTCAGGATAGAAAAATTTAATTTTATCTTCCTCAAATTTTAAGCTTCTTTGTATTGGAAACCCAAATGGTATAACGGGAAAAACGCTGTCATAATTATTTGTTTCCAGCGTTTTATGACTTTCAGTTAGCTTATTAGAAGTAACAAATGGTGCGCAGGCATAAATACAACAAACTACATCGTAATGTTTATTTGTGTCTTTGTATTTTATTAAAACCTCCTCAATAACGTCAAAAGTTGTTGCATAGTCATTTGAAGTTTTTTCTGTACGCATAAATGGAACTTTTGCCCCATATTTTAATGCAATTTCAGCAATTTCAGCATCATCTGTAGAAACCATTACTTCATCAAATAATCCAGAATTAAGTGCTGCTTCTATAGAATAAGCTATAATAGGTTTTCCTAGAAAAGGTCTAATGTTTTTTCTAGGAATTCGCTTGCTTCCTCCTCGTGCAGGAATTATACAAAGATTAGACATTTAAAAATTCAAGTGTTTTTGTAATAACAAATTCTTGTTCTTCAGCTGTTAATGTAGGATACATTGGAAGGCTTATACACTTAGAATAATAATCTTCTGCTTTACTTAAATCAGTATCGCTATTATATCCAATTTCTTTATAATAAGGCAACTTATGAACGGGAATATAATGAATTTGAGCATAAATCTTATTCTGATGCAAATAATCATAAAGTCCCTTTCTATCTTCCACTTCAATTACAAAAAGATGATGTGCATTTAAAAAATTATCTGGTAAATTTTGAAACCTAATTTTTCCTTGAAAAGCACTTTTATACTTTTGAGCAATTTCATTTCTCTTTTCTACACCTTTTTCATTTCTTGCCAATTGAGAAATTCCTAAAGCTGCTTGAAAATCGGTTATTCTATAATTATATCCTAATGTCTGCATTTCATAAAACCAACCACCTTGGTTTTCTGACATATTTTCTTTTGTTATTCCATGAGAACGTAAAAGCAATAATTTTTTATAAACTTCTTCAGAGTTTGTAGTTACCATTCCACCTTCTCCACACGCAATATGTTTTACCGGGTGAAATGAAAAAACAGCTGCATCCGCATATACACCATTTCCACAAAATTGCTTCTGATTTTTAGAATCCATAAAATATCCGCCAGGTGCATGACATGCATCCTCCAAGATCCACAGACTATGCTCATCCGCTAATTTCCTAAACGCTTCTAAATCTACTGGTAATCCAGCAAAATCAACAGGAATAATTCCTTTAAAGAAACCTTTTGGCTTGCTTTCTATTAATTCTTTTGTTTTTTCAAGCGACAACAAATATGTATCTCTATCAATGTCTGCGAACCAGACTTCGGCACCAACAAATCGTGCACAATTAGCTGAAGCCGCAAAAGTTATTGGAGTAGTAATTACTCTATCTCCCTGTTCCAATCCTAAAGCCATGACCCCAATATGAAGACCTGCAGTTGCATTATTGACCGCTACAGCATATTTAGAATCAACAGATTTTGCGAATTTCTCCTCAAACTCTTTTATCTTAGGTCCTTGAGTTAAAAAGTCTGATTTTAAAGTTTCAATTACAACTTTAATATCTTCCTCAGTAATATCTTGTCTTCCGTAAGGAATAATTTTATTTTCCATTATACTTCAAAATTAGCATCAACGTGTTCTTTTATTAAGGCTCTCAAAGTATCAACAGTTTCCCAATCTTCATTTGAGCCAGAATTATAATTAAACCCTTCTTCTACTTTTTTAGCTTTAAAATGATTTAAATATTCTTCTAATTTAAAATTAGGAATTGAAGGTAAGATCGTATAATATTTCCCTAGGTCATAAGTATAAAAAGAGTCTGAAGCTGTAATCATTTCTTCATGAATTTTTTCACCAGGACGAATTCCTACTACATCAAGTGGGCAATCTGGTGCTACAGCCTCAGCGACGTCTGTAATTTTATATGAAGGAATTTTTGGAATAAAAATTTCACCTCCCCAAGCATGTTCCATTGCATGCATCACCATATCAACGCCTCCTTGAAGAGAAATATTAAAACGAGTCATTGCAATATCGGTAATTGGTAATTTACCTTCTTTCTTTTTGTTTATAAAGAATGGAATTACTGATCCGTTAGATCCCATTACATTTCCATATCTAACAACTGAAAATTTTATAGGATTAACTCCTTTAATATTGTTCGCTGCTACAAATAATTTATCTGATGTTAATTTTGTTGCTCCATATAGATTAATGGGTGCGCACGCCTTATCTGTTGATAATGCTACTACATTTTGTACATTAGTCTGCATAGCTGCATGAATAACATTTTGAGCTCCTCCAATATTAGTTTTAATACATTCGTCAGGATTGTATTCTGCTAAATGTACATGTTTCATTGCTGCAGCGTGAATAACATAATCTACATTCTGAAAAGCTCTGATCAATCGCTGTTCATCCCTAACATCTCCAAGAAAAAATCTAATTTGAGGATATTTACTCAAAGGATATTCCTGCGCCATTTGAAATTGTTTTTGCTCGTCACGAGAAAAAATAATTACCTTCTTAACAGATGGATATGTTTCAAAAATATGTTTTGTTAATGCTTTACCTAGAGAACCTGTTCCTCCAGTTATTAATATTGATTTGTTATTTAACATGGTGTTATTGTTGATATTGATAAAAATTAAACTAAAAGCTTTGTTAATCGTCTAATTGTAAAATATAATAAGGCAAAAAATCCTCCTAAAAAACCTCCAATTAAAATCCCTTTCAACTTTCCGAAACGTTCTTTAGCTAATGGTAAAATAGGTCTGTCTATTACTTGAATTAATGGCGTTTCTTTTCTTAAAGTCACTTTGGCCAATTCTACTTGCTTAACCAGTTCTGCTAATATTGCAGTATTTGCCTGCACATCTACTTGTCTTCTTGCTGATGGTGCACGACGAACGTTTAAAGCTGGATTTAAATTAAAAGTATTGTCGTTAGCTATTGCTACTCCAGTTATGGCGCCATTGAGTTCACCACGAATAGAATCAACTTGACGCTCTAAAATAACCATATTAATTCTAGCCTTTTTACTTTTAGTTTCAACATAAAAATCTCCAACTTTTTTAGCCAATCCCTCACAAAAATATTTAGAAAACATTTCATCAGGCGATGAAACATCAATATTTATAATAGCAATTTTTTTGTCTTTCTGACCAACCGTTAAACTTGTAGTAGAGAGTTTTTTAAACATTACTCCTAAAATACTATCCTGAACTCTAGTAAACTTTTTACGATCAGCATTTGGCAGAAACTGAACTTTACTAAATTTAGGGTCTTTATTCCAGATTGCTCTCCAATTGTTATTTTGAATATACATCTCTGCTAAAGAAATTTGTTTTCCATTTACAAAAACAGGAGAAAGTAACGTTTTTTCAACCATTGACCTTGATTTAAATAACTCCGTCAAATTAGACCCCGAAAAGATACCTCCTGCATTTCCTCCTAAATCTAATCCCATAGAACTTGCAAATCCAAGTGCTCCTCCAAATCCACCAGTAGGTTTTTCATCCTCCAAGGCAAAAGAAAGCGTAGCTGTATAAATTGGCTTATTAAATGTCGAGTAAGTAATCCCCAATAAAGATCCTAAAATTGCAATCAAAAAAATATTTTTCCACTTTGAAAAAAAATAAAAAAACCATTCTTTACTTTGTAATATTAATTCTCTTAACGAGAGTTCATCATTCACATTTGTATTGTCCATGAGTTTTATTTAAAAGCTGTTACTATTAATAATGCTAAACTTGTTAACACACTTCCTATACCAACCCATTCTCCTGTGCTCATTTTTCTTGTTTCTGGTTTTTCGGGAACTACTATTTGAGAGCCTGGTTGTACTGTCGGATATGATTTAAAAAATAAAAATGACTTAGTTACATCTGCCCGACCATTAGGGTAAATAATATAAGCTTTTTTCTTCCAACCTTTGCTGTCAACACCTCCAACTGAATTAAGATAATATTTAAATCCTTTTCCAGTTCTATATGGGATTTCAGATGTTAGTAATACATTACCAGCAACTTTCACACCTTCATTGTATACTGCCACTTCAATTTCATCACCAGGAAACAAAGTAACGTTTGAATAATGATTTTTATCTTTTACAATTTTTTCCCAGTTTACAGGTATAGTAGCATATTTCAATTCATCTCTAAGTCTTTTAGATAGTACTCCCTTCAGCGTATCTTTGCTTTTTAATCCTGATTCTTCTTCTGAGGATACTTTGTTCCCAATATTAAAATTTATATTTTCTAATTGTTCAATCTGTTCTTCTTTTATTGGTCTTTTAATTTTCATACCATCTAAATTAGCAATAGATGTTAGCCCTCCCGCCCTCATTACAAGATTGTAAACAGTCTCCTTTTTATTCGCCAGAACATATTTGCCAGGATAAGCAACTGCACCGTTAACTTTGACCATTTCTGGTTTTTCATAAACTGCCACTTTTCTTATATTGATAACATCAAAAGGTTTTAAAACAAAGTTTTTAATTTGTTCATTACTATCAGCAGTAATTTCAAGTTGAACCAATTCAATGCGTTTTGGATCAGAATCATCTATCACATCAGACTTTAGCATTCTAGCAATTTCAACTCTTTTAGATGCTGAGCCCGTTAGACCACCAACCTGAACAACCAAATCATTTAAAGTTAAATTGTCGAAATATTCATATACCCCAGGATTTTTAACTTCACCATCAATTGTTACTTTGTATTCTTCTCTGAAATCCAGAATAGAATATACCGTTACAATATCTTCTCTTTTTAATTTCAGATCAGCATTCAAATCTCCGGATAATGCGGCGCTCAAATCTACATTTACAATCTCAGTGGTTAAATCTGTTTTTAATCTAATAATCCTAGCTCTTTTTGTGTACGCATCCTCCTTCAGACCTTCTGCTCTGGTAATAAGATCCGAAATTCTCATTCCTTGACTATACGAATAATAATCTGGCCTAAAAACAGCACCTTCAATTTTAATTCGATTTTCAAATCTGTTTAATATTTTAGTCACTCTAAACACATCACCAGATTGTGATAAATATGTATTATACTCACTTTCATTTATATCATGTACTTTAAACTCTTTCCCTGTTTTTTGTGTCACATTAACTGATGCAGTATAGGCAAATTCATTAAAACCAGAGGCGAAATTTAATAAATCAGAAAATTTTTCTCCTTTTTTCATTTCGAAAATCCCGGGACGTTTTACTTCCCCTTCAACTGTAACTCTTTGGCTATATGCCGGAATTCGAATAACATCGTTATCCTTCAAACTCACATTATCAGATTGATCTCCTTTCACCAAAAATTTATAGATGTCAACATTTTTATAAACTTTATTATTTCTAATTAATTCTATATTTCTGTAACTTCCGTTTTTTCCTGGACCTCCAGCCAAATGCAAAGCGTTATATACTGTCGCTAAAGAAGAAATTGAGTAATTACCTGGTTGCTTACCTCCAACAATCGTTACCTTAATCGTTCGGATTCTACCTAAGCTCACACTCACTTGGGATTGTCCTGAACTTACTGTACTGTAAACTCTTGCAATGGCAGCTTTAATTTTTTGGGTCGCTGCTTCAATTGACATTCCAGAAACTGAAATTTGTCCTACGTAATCTATAGTTATCTTTCCTTCTACGCTTACCGGTATACTGGCATTATATTCCTGAATGCCATATACACTTACCTGCAATTCATCGCCGGGCCCCAGAATGTAATTCATGGGAGTGGCTAATTTTAAATCCGGTTCAAAATTTAAAGTAGGATTATCAAACAACTCAGAACCAAAAATTAAAGAATTTGTTGAATCTTTTACTTTATCGTTTTTAACTACTTCCTGTTTTCTTCCAAATCCAGAATTTTCCTTATCAACTATGTTTGGTTTATTATCTTTTGAATTTTTCTTATTAAATTCAGAAAGCTTAATTCTTAGTTTATTAAACTCTGTTTGTGTCATTCCCTTTGACAAGGCCATCGACTCTACATTATCAATTGTTGTATTGTTGCTTCTTAACTGTGCACTAATTTTACCCAAATCATCATCAGATAAATAATCAACCTTGATCGTACTCAAATCTTTCGACTTAAGTATGTCTTGGGCATTTGCATTAAATGACAGTGATAAAATAAAAAGCAGCGTAAGAACGAATGTTATCTTTTTCATATAGAATTATAATTTAACCTAAAGTTTGGTTGAAATAAAATTGCTTATTGTTTATGAATATTGTTTTTGGTAATAATCTTTATAAGAACCTGATGTTACATTTTGCAGCCATTCTTCATTATTAAGATACCAATTAATTGTTTTTTCCAAGCCTTCTTCAAATGTAACAGAAGGTTTCCATCCCAATTCTCTATTAATTTTTGATGCATCTATCGCATAGCGTAAATCATGACCAGGTCTGTCTTTTACATAAGTAATCAATTCCTGAGAAGTCCCTTCAGATCTGCCTAATTTTTGATCCATAATTTGGCACAATAATTTTACCAATTCGATATTCTTCCACTCATTAAAACCTCCAATATTGTAAGTTTCATGATTTTTTCCTTCATGAAAAACCAAATCTATAGCAATGGCATGATCTTCTACAAAAAGCCAGTCACGTGTATAATTACCATCTCCGTAAACAGGTAATGGTTCATTATTTATAATATTATTTATAAAAAGTGGAATCAATTTTTCAGGGAAATGGTAGGATCCATAATTATTAGAGCAATTTGTTAAAACATAAGGCAATCCATAAGTTTCTCCATAAGCTCTTACAAAATGATCAGAGCTTGCTTTTGAAGCTGAATAAGGTGAATTAGGATAGTAAGAAGTAGTTTCTGTAAAAAGACCTTCAACTCCAAGTGAACCATACACTTCATCAGTACTAATATGGTAGAAACGTTTTCCGTCAAAATTATCTTTCCATTGATTTTTAGCTGCATTCAATAAATTCATCGTACCAATAACATTAGTCCTAACAAATGCTAAAGGATCTTCAATAGAACGATCTACATGGGATTCTGCTGCCAAATGCAAAACACCATCAAAATTATGAATTGAAAAAAGTTCATTTATAAAGCTCTCGTCTACTATATCTCCTTTTACAAAAGTATAGTTAGACTGATTTTCAATATCCTTAATGTTTTCCAGATTACCTGCATAAGTTAATGCATCTAAATTAAAAATTTGGTATTCTGGGTATTTGTTTACGAAACGTCTTACTACATGTGAACCAATAAAACCGGCACCACCGGTTATAAGAATCTTTTTCATTTTGAATATTAATTTAATAAATCGGAATTTATTTTTTCTAATTCACTATAGATATCCTTAACATCTTGCGAATTTTCTTTTTGCAAAATTAAATTTGCTGTATCGGTATATACAAAAATAGTATTTTTTAATCCTAAAAAAGTGGTATGCTTACCAGAACCAATTACCATATTTCCATTTTTGTCTGTCGGATGTCCTTTTGTCACTAAATAATCGTAAACCGACTCAAATGATCCTAAATCTGACCATGAAAAAGCAGCAGGTACCACTTTAATTTTTTTACTACGCTCCATTACCGCATAATCAATACTTATTGATGGAATTTCTAATGATAAATCCAAGTCTAAAAACCCATTTTCACTTGCCTCCCAGACAGTTTTAGATTTCTCATATACATCAGGTTGAAATTGTTTTAGTTCATCCAGAAGAACACTTGCTTTGAAACAAAACATTCCACTATTCCACAAAAAATTTCCTTTTGCAATAAACTCTTTAGCTGTAGTTTGGTTAGGTTTCTCTCTAAATGAAATTACCCTATCTCCTTTTGATTCAATATAACCGTATCCAGTTTCCGGTTTGGTTGGAATAATACCAAAAGTTACAATAAATCCTTCTTCTGCCATTAAAACTGCTTCCTTTATAGCTTTATTATAATCCTCTATTTTATCAATAATATGATCTGAAGGTGTTACAATTAATATGTCATCCGGATCTGATGCAAACGCAGCAAAAGCTATTGCAGCAGCAGTATTGCGAGGCGTAGCTTCAACAATGTTCATATAAGAAGTTTTGGTTTTATCCATAACCTTACCACTTAAATGATGATTATCAACATTTCCCACCACCATTACTTTATTTATTAAGTGACTGTTACGATCAACAGTCATTTCAAATAAAGATTTATTTTCAAATATTTCAAGATATTGTTTAGGCTGGCTTTTTCTTGAAAGAGGCCATAATCTGCTTCCTACTCCTCCAGTCAAAATAACATGTATAATTGATTTTTGTGTTTCCATTTTTTTTTAAAAATAAAAAAAAGAATTTTTAAATACTATAACCTGTTATCAGCTATACTACCCAAAACTCCTTTGACATCGTATAATAAACTATTTTCTTTTTGCAACTCTGAGAAATTTAAATCTAAAAATTCTTTGTGAGAAACTCCGAGCACAATTGCGTCAAATGTATCATTTGGCAAACTGTTAATTGTTACTAAATTATATTCTTTTTTTACATCATTCGCATTAGCAAGCGGATCAAATATGGTAACTAAAATGCCATATTCTTTTAATGCTTTTACAACATCTACAATTTTTGTATTACGAACATCGGGACAATTTTCCTTGAAAGTAATCCCTAACATTAGAAGATTTGCTCCATTTACTGATATTCCTTTTTTGATCATCAATTTTACTATTTGAGAAGCAACGTATTCTCCCATGCTGTCATTTAAACGTCGTCCAGCTAGAATTATTTCTGGATGATAACCAAATTCCTGAGCTCTTTGTGCTAAATAATACGGGTCAACACCAATACAGTGTCCTCCTACTAATCCAGGTTTAAATGGTAAAAAATTCCATTTTGTTGATGCGGCTGCTAGCACTTCTTGTGTATCAATATTCATTAAATTGAATATTTTTGCTAATTCATTTACAAAAGCAATATTGATGTCTCTTTGTGAGTTTTCAATAACTTTTGCAGCTTCTGCCACTTTTATACTTGGCGCTAAATGTGTTC
>Ga0247817_10000315_pt1 | contig 28682 bp, 26 predicted proteins | sample UWRJL212509R1_FD_178010 | JGI IMG/M metagenome (GOLD analysis project Ga0247817, IMG submission 178010) | Plant litter microbial communities from Arlington Agricultural Research Station in Wisconsin, United States - UWRJ-L212-509R-1 | ecosystem: Environmental > Terrestrial > Plant litter >...
TCAGGGAACTGCGCGCAAGCTACGTTCCCGACCGCGTCGCTTTTGACGAGACATTCGCCGCGGCCGTTGACTCGGCAAGCGACGACATCGTTCTCGTCTCGACCGATGACGACGATCGGGTGACCGGCTACGCCCTCACAACCGTTGCTCGTCTGTTCTACACAAACGGCCCGTCAGCCCAGCTGCAGGAGTTGCTCGTCGAAGAGAGTTCGCGCGGCCAGCGCATCGGTACGGCGCTCGTCACGGCAACGGAAGACCTGTGCCGCGCCTCCGGCGTTCGGCAGCTCACCGTGGCCTCACAGCGCGCTGCCGGCTATTACGAGGGCCTCGGTTACCTCTCGACCGCCGACTTCCTGAAGCGCACCTTCGACTAACACGGTTGACCCCGGTGGTTGAGCTCGTGGAAACCAGACCGAGCGCAGCCGAGGTCCATCTTGGGCCGCAAACTTGCGACTTGCGCACCCTTCACCGGCGGGGGAGCATGCGCAACTCCCAAATTCCACAGTCATAGTGACTGTTCCAATCACACATGGCATGGATGTCGCGTGCCGCTCACACGGCACGCTGACCCGTTGCGCGGCGTACAACCGCCGGTGCGCGTACCGTGCGCGCCACGGCGCCGCAGCGCCCGTGTGACCCAGTAGCGCGCACGCGGGAGACGGAGGCTGCGCGCACAGGAGAGCTGCGTCCACGGCCGGGCGGGCGCAGCAAGTGCAACCGCGCCCACCGCCGCGCGCGAGTGCGGGGGAGCGGCCGCGACATCCATGCCCCGTTGAGGTGCACAACGCAAAAAGCCCGCTCCGTCCGAAGACGTGAGCGGGCTTTCTGAGTGACGCTTAGTGGTGGTCGTGCTTCGAGGCTTCGATCTCGTTCTTTGAAACGGGAACGATGCGGTCTTCGAAGAACCAGCGCGAGAAGCCGGCGCGGATGCGCTGCGCCGTCGAGATCTTGCCCTCGGCGTTCGGGCGGATCATGAGCGGCGTGTAGTCCGGATAGCTCGTGAGGCGCCAGCGCTCGTAATCGTCGAGCTGCTGGTGCACCTCGATGTACTCGCCGCCGGGCAGGCGCACGATACGACCTGACTCGTAGCCGTGAAGAGCGATCTCGCGATCCTTCTTCTGCAGGCCGAGGCAGACGCGCTTTGTAATCAGGTAGGCGGCGATCGTTCCGAAGAGGAGCAGTGCCTGGAGCGCGTGGATGACGCCCTCAATCGACAACATAAAGTGCGTTGCGATGAGGTCGGAGCTCGCAGCGGCCCAGAGAACCGCGTAGAAGGTCACGCCGGCAGCGCCGATTGCTGTGCGAACGGGTGTGTTGCGCGGGCGGTCGAGGATGTGGTGCTCGCGCTTGTCGCCGGTGATCCACGCTTCGAGGAAGGGGTAGAGCGCGACAACGGCGAGGAACAACACAAGACCAACGAGCGGAATCAGTACGCCGAACGGAAGCGTGTAGCCACCGATAACAAGGTCGAGTCCCGGCGGAAGCAGTCGCAGGGCGCCATCCGCGAATCCGATGTACCAGTCAGGCTGGGTACCGGCGGAAACGGGGGAGGGGTCATACGGTCCGTAGTTCCAGATCGGGTTGATCGTGAAGTTTGCGGCGATCAGGAAGATGATGCCGAAGACGATGAAGAAGAATCCACCTGCCTTCGCAGCGAACACAGGCATAACCGGAACACCAACGACATTGTCGTTCGTGCGACCGGGGCCGGCGAACTGCGTGTGCTTGTTGATGATGAGCAGCAGAAGGTGCACACCGAGCGCCGCGATCAGAATCGCGGGCAGCAGCAGAATGTGCAGCGAATACAGGCGTCCGACGATGTCTGTTCCCGGGAACTCGCCACCGAAGAGGTAGTACGAGATCCAGGTTCCGATGACCGGAACGGCCTTGACCATGCCGTCAATGATGCGCAGACCGTTGCCCGAGAGCAGGTCGTCAGGCAGCGAGTAACCGGTGAAGCCCTCGGCCATTGCGAGAACGAAGAGAACGAAACCGATCATCCAGTTGATCTCACGCGGCTTGCGGTACGCACCGGTGAAGAAGATGCGAAGCATGTGCAGACCGATGGATGCAACGAACAGCAGTGCTGCCCAGTGGTGCACCTGGCGCATAAGAAGACCACCGCGCACATCGAATGAGATGTCGAGGCTCGACGCGTAGGCGGCCGACATCTCGATGCCCTTGAGCGGCACGTACGAGCCCTCGTAGTGCACCTCTGTCATCGACGGGTTGAAGAAGAACGTCAGGAACGTACCCGAGAGCAGGATCGCCACGAAGCTGTAGAGGGCGACCTCGCCGAGCATAAACGACCAGTGGTCGGGGAAGATCTTGCGACCAACCTCTTTGACGAGGCCCGAGATGCTCGTGCGCTCGTCGATGTAGTTCGCGGCCGCCGAGGTGAATCGTGCGCCCTTTGTCGTCGGGTCTGCGAAGGGACCAGTTGACTCTACGGTTGTGGGCTCTGTTGAGGTGCTCACTTCTTCTCACGCTCCCAGAAGCTCGGTCCGACGGGCTCGAGGAAGTCGCTCTGCGCGACCAGGTATCCCTCTTCGTCGATGGCGATAGGCAATTGCGGCAGCGGACGCGAAGCCGGGCCGAAGATGACCTTGGCGTGGTTGGCGACGTCGAACTGCGACTGGTGGCACGGGCACAGCAGGTGGTGTGTCTGCTGTTCGTACAGTGCAACGGGGCAACCGACGTGCGTGCAGATCTTGGAGTACGCGACGATGCCGTCGTACGACCAGCCGGCGCGCTCTGGCAGCTCGTTGAGGTCTTCGGGGTGCAGACGCATCAGGAGAACGGAGGCCTTTGCCTTCTGCTCGAGACGGTCGTGCTCGTCATTGAGTCCCTCGGGAATCACGTGGAAGGCAGAGCCGAACGTGACATCCGATGCCTTGATCGGTGTGCCGTTGGGGTCACGCGCCAGGCGCGTGCCCTTTTCCCACAGCGTGTGACGCAGGAGCTGGTTGGGCTCTTCGTCGGGAGCGAGGTCGCGGAAGAGAACGACCGCGGGGATCGGGGTGAGTGCGAGAGCACCGAAGAGGCTGTTGCGAATCAGTGTGCGGCGACCGAAGCCCGACTCCTTGTTGCCAAGGGTGAACACGTCGACGGCCTTCTTGCGAACCTCGGGGGTACCACGTGTGACGTGACGCATCTCGACGATCTCGGCGTCAGACATTAGGGCCTTTGCCCAGTGCACTGCGCCGATACCGATGCCGAGGAGTCCAAGGGCAATAGCGATGCCGAGCGAAGCCGTGTTGAGGCGAACAGAGGCGAGGTTGCCTGGCTCGATCGGGAACACGAAGTACGCGACAACGGCGAGGATGCTGCCAATGATCGACAGGAAGAAAAAACCTGAGACGCGGCGCTCTGCGAGCTTCTCTTTCTTCGGGTCGGTGTCTGTCACGCGCAAGCGGTGCTCCGGAAAACCGGGGTTCTGGATGGAGTCGGCCTCGGCCAGCACTACAGCCGTACCTGCCGAGGGCGCGTCGGGCGCGGCCTTCTCGACAGCAGTGCCGTGGTCGTCTGCCATTGTTTTCCCTTCAACTGTGCGCCGGAGCGCGGGTATTTCGTTACAAGCGTTGTAAAACTAGTTGGACTTTGCGGTCAACCAGACGGTGACTGCGACGATTGCGCCGAGTCCGAAGATCCAGATGAACAGTCCCTCTGATACCGGACCGAGGCTGCCAAGGTCGAATCCACCGGGCGAGGGGTTGGCATCTACGAACTGGAGGTACGTGATGATGTCAGCCTTGTCGTCTGGCGTGAGGTTCGTGTCGTTGAACACGGGCATGTTCTGCGGCCCAGTGACCATTGCCTCGTAGACGTGTGACGACTCGACGCCCTTGAGCGAGGGAGCGAACTTGCCCTCGGTCAGTGCGCCACCGGCGCCGGCAACGTTGTGGCACATTGCGCAGTTGATGCGGAAGAGCTCTGCACCGAGAGCGGCGTCGCCGCTTCCGTCGAGGTACTCCTCTGAAGGGATGCCGGGGCCGGGAGCCTTCGAGCCGACGTAGGTGTAAAGAGCTTCGATCTGCTCTTCAGTGAACTGCACGGGCTTCTCTTCTGCCTGCGGTCCGCTGTAGGCGAGGGGCATACGGCCGGTGCCGACCTGGAAGTGAACGGCTGCCTCGCCGACACCGATGAGGGTCGGGCCCTCTGTTGTGCCTTCGAGGTTCGCACCGTGACAGGTTGCACAGTTGGCGGCGAAGAGCTTGCCGCCCTCGTCAATGAGAGTCGCGTCGGCGGCCGAAGTCTCAGCCGTTGCCGTCGTTGTGAAGAGCGCGTAGACGCCTCCGGTGCTCAGCAGACCGATCGTAATCAGTGCAACTGTGGCCAGCGGTGAACGACGTCCCGCCTTGCGTGCTGTGGTTTTCGCCATTGTTATGGGTATTCCGATTCTTACTGGAGGACGTAGATGATGAAGAAGAGGGCGATCCATACGACATCAACGAAGTGCCAGTAGTACGAAACGACAACGGCGCTGGTTGCTTCTTTGTGACCGAAGTTGCGCACTGAGTACGCGCGACCGATAACCAGCAGGAAGGCGATGAGACCGCCGATCACGTGAGCACCGTGGAAGCCGGTGGTCATGTAGAACGCCGAACCGTAAGAGTTCGACGAGAGCGAGACACCCTCGCTGACGAGTACGCCGTACTCGTAGATCTGGCCGATGACGAACATCGCGCCCATGACATACGTGACGAAGAACCACTCGACCATGCCCCACTCGGTGAGCTTCCAGCTCTTGCGGCGGTGCTGCAGGCGCTCGGCCGCGAACACGCCGAACTGCGCCGTAAACGACGAGGCGACAAGGATGCAGGTGTTGACGCCCGAGAAGACAACGTTCAGCAGCGAGGTCTCGCTTTCCCAGAGTTGCGGGGAAGTCGAGCGCAGCGTGAAGTAGATGGCGAAGAGGCCCGCGAAGAACATAACTTCGCTACCGAGCCAGACGATCGTGCCCGTGGCGACGATGTTGGGACGGTTGACCACGGGGGCACCGATTGAGGGGGAGAGTGAGGTCGTAGTCACCTCTCCATTATGGTCGATTTCTCAGCCGACGTTTTGCTATCCGACAGTCAGTCGTGCATCCATCGTTAGGATTTGAGCCATGTCTTCGCTCTTTACCTGGCCCCACGTGCTTGGCACGCTCATCGATGGAACCGATCTCTCGATTGCAGAGTCCACCTGGGCAATGGAGCAGGTTGTCGCGGGCGAGGCAACGAGCGCACAGATCGCTGCACTTCTCGTCGCCCTGCGCATCAAGGGCGAGACCGTCGACGAAATAGTGGGATTCCGCGACGCTGCGCTCGCGCACGCGGAAAAGCTATCCGTCGATCCGATGGTTCTCGACATTGTGGGCACGGGCGGAGACCCGTACGGCGCGGTGCTGAACATCTCGTCCGTCGCATCCATCATCTCTGCTGCAGCCGGCGTTCCCGTCGTCAAGCACGGCAATCGGGGTGCCTCGTCGGCGAGCGGAGCGTCAGACGTACTCACCGAGTTGGGGCTCGATATTTCGGTCGAGCCCGCGCGTGTCGCGGCGATTCTCGACGAGGTCGGAATCACATTCGCTTTTGCCGCAAAGTTTCACCCCGGTTTTCGCCACGCGGGGCCGGTGCGGTCAGAGCTCGGCGTCTCGACGCTCTTCAACATCCTCGGGCCACTGTGCAACCCGGCCCGCCCAGAGGCGAGCGCCGTGGGCGTGGCCTCACTCGAGCGCGTGCCGCTCGTTGTCGGCGTCTTTCAGACCCGCGGTGCGACGGCACTCGTCTACCGCGGCGACGACGGCATCGACAAGCTCACAACAACCGGTCACAGCCACATCTGGGAAATCTCGCGTGGCTCTGTGACCGAGCACGACCTCGACCCGCTCGATCTGGGCATCGCGCGCGCACCGATCGAGGCACTTCTCGGCACAACTCCGGCGAACAATGCCGGCGTTATTCGCGACGTGCTCGCGGGAAAGACCGGACCGGTGCGCGACGTTGTTCTTCTCAACACCGCAGCGGGTCTCACGGCCTTTGATCTCGCGAAGAACCCCGAGCAGATCAGGGTTCCGATACTCGACCGGCTTGCGAAGAATCTCGTTGTCGCGGCCGAGACGATCGACTCAGGCAAGGCCGCCCAAAAGCTCGACGACTGGGTAGCGGCGACGCAGCGTTAGGCGACGCAGCGTTAGTCGACCCAGTCGAAGGTGCGCGTGACAGCCTTCTTCCACGTCGCCATCAGCGCCGCACGCTCGTCGTCGTCGATCGCAGGCTCCCACCGCTTCTTCTCCTGCCACTTTTCGCGCAGTTCGTCGAGGTCGGTCCAGAATCCGACGGCGAGACCCGCGGCATAGGCCGCGCCGAGTGCCGTGGTCTCGGCGACAACGGGCCTAATGACGGGAACGCCCAGAATGTCGGCCTGAAACTGCATAAGCAGCTCGTTGCCGATCATTCCGCCGTCGACCTTGAGTTCTTCGAGGGGGATGCCGGTGTCGGCGTTGACGGCGTCGAGCACCTCGCGGGTCTGGAAGGCCGTCGCCTCGAGCGCCGCGCGAGCGATGTGCGCCTTCGTCACAAACCGGGTCATGCCGACCATGGCGCCGCGGGCATCCGATCGCCAGTAAGGCGCGAAGAGACCGGAGAAGGCCGGAACGAAGTAGACACCGCCGTTGTCTTCGACAGACGACGCGAGTTTCTCGACCTCTTTCGCGTCGCGAATGATGCCGAGATTGTCGCGCAGCCACTGCACGAGCGAACCCGTGACGGCGATCGAGCCCTCCAGCGCGTAGTGCGCCGGTTGTTCGCCGAGCTTGTAGCCGACCGTGGTGATAAGCCCGTGCTCGGAGTGCACGATCTCTTCGCCCGTGTTGACGATGAGAAAGTTGCCGGTGCCGTAGGTGTTTTTTGCCTCGCCGGTGTCGAAGGCTGCCTGCCCGAAGGTCGCCGCCTGCTGGTCGCCGAGAATGCCCGCAATGGGTACCTCACGCAGCACGCTGGATTGCTCTACGAGACCGTAGGTCTCTGACGAGCTCTTGATGGCGGGCAGCATCGAGCGGGGAATGTTGAATGCCGCGAGCAGGTCGTCGTCCCAGTCGAGTGTCTCGAGGTCCATCAGCAAGGTGCGCGAGGCATTTGTGACATCCGTGACGTGCACGCCGCCATCCGGGCCACCGCTCAGGTTCCACACGACCCAGGTGTCGGGTGTACCAAACAGCAGCTCGCCCTTTTCGGCACTCTCGCGAGCGCCCTCGACGTTCTCCAGAATCCACGCGATCTTTGTCGCCGAGAAGTAGGTGCTGAGCGGCAGGCCGGTCTTTTCGGCGAAGCGACGGATGCCGCCTTCCGCAGCGAGCGAATCGACGAGCTCTTGCGTGCGGGTGTCTTGCCACACGATGGCGTTGTAGACGGGGTCACCCGTGGTCTTGTTCCAGACGATCGCCGTTTCGCGCTGGTTAGTGATGCCAACGGCGACGACGTCGTGCCGCGTGATGTCGGCCTTTGAGAGAGCTTGTCCGATCACCTCACGAGTGTTCGACCAGATCTCGTCGGCGTTGTGCTCGACCCAGCCGGCTCGCGGAAAGATCTGTTCGTGCTCTTTCTGCCCGATTGCGACAACCCGACCCTTGTGGTTGAAAACAATGGCGCGAGTTGAGGTCGTGCCCTGATCGAGTGCAACAACGTGGGTGCTCATTCGGCAAGCTTATTGGGCGAGCCCGGGGTCGAGGCCTAGATGCCGTCGACGTAGAACCAGCGACCGTTCTCGCGCACAAAGCGGCTCTTCTCGAGCTGCGACGAGTTGCCGTCGGGCGCGCGAAAGAACGCTTCGAACATCACGGTGCCCGCCGTGTCGAAGGGGCCGCCCGCTTGCACGGCGAGAATGTCGAGCCGGTACCAGCGCTTTTCCGCATCGAGTTCGAGATCTGCGGGTCGAGTCGACGGATGCCACGTTGACGCAACGTAGTGCTGCTTTCCGGTCGCGTAGGCCGAGTACCGCGACCTCATGAGCCGCTCGGCTGTCGGCGCAAAGGCCGATCCGTCATGAAAGCGCCCGCAGCATTCGCCATAGGTTTCGCCGCTCAGGCACGGGCAACGGTCGTCGGCGGTAATCTCCACCCGTTTATTATCGGCGGGCTCGCGCGTAGCGTTGAACAATGACAGTCATTGCAGACATCACCATGTCACTCGACGGCTACGTCACGGGCCCGGGCGACGACATCGGCCACCTTCACGACTGGGTATTCGGAGGCTCGGCGACGGGTACCGACCCGCGCTCCTCAACAAGCGGCATCGACGCGCAGATACTCACAGACTCATTCGAGACTCGCGGCGCGGTAGTTATGGGCCGCCGAACCTACGACATCACCAACGGCTGGAACGGCAAACCGCCCTTCCACGTGCCGTGCTTTGTGCTCACCTCACAACCGAGAGAGGCGTACGTCACCGACAACGGCACAAGCTTCGAATTTGTGACGGATGGCGCGGCCGCCGCGATCGACCGTGCGCGGGCCGCGGCTGGCGACACCGACGTCTCGGTCATGGGCGGCGCGCAGACCATCACGAGGGCGCTCGACGCGGGGCTTGTCGACGAGCTGCAGATACATCTGGCTCCGCGACTGCTCGGCCGAGGCATCCACCTGTTTGATTCGCTCAATCGTGAGATCGAGCTCGAGCGCTATCGAATCGAGCAGTCGGCCTGGGCAACGCACCTGTTCTATCGCGTGCGCGGTTAGGCGGGCAGGCTCGACTCGATGAGTCCGACGATCTCGGGGGCATCGGGCTCGGTCGTCGGGCGGAAGCGGTGAACTTCGCCGCCGGGCAGCACAACGAACTTCTCGAAGTTCCAGCTCACGCGGCCCGCCTTGCCGCTGGAGTCGGGGGTCTCCTTGAGTTCTTTGTAGAGCGGGTGAGCTGATCGGCCGTTGACCTTGATCTTCTCGAAGATGGGGAACGTGACACCCCAGGTCACCGAGCAGTACTCCTTGATGGCCTCGTCGCTGCCGAGCTCCTGCAGAAACTGGTTGCTCGGAAATCCGAGAACCGTAAAACCGCGATCGCCGTAGGTCTTCTGCAGTTCTTCGAGCTTTTCGTACTGCGGGGCGAGCCCACAGCGAGAGGCAACATTCACAACGAGCACAACCTTGTCGGCGTAGTCACCGAAGGTCTTGGGGTCGCCGTCGATCGTTTCGAGAGGAATGTCGTTGAGGGTCATTGCCGCAGTCTACGACCGCCGGGCACACGCGCGCTGAACGCCAAACGGCGGCCCACCTTTCGATGGGCCGCCGTTGCGTTGTGCGGGTGGTTAGTTGATGCTCAGGAGGCCAAACCGGAAGCGACCTGATCCGTCGAGCGTGTCGTCGATTCCGGCGACCGAGGTCGAGGCGACGACCGTCTCGGTGCCCTCGAGCAGCGGAATTGTGACGAGTGCCTCGGCCGCAAGCGCCTGGGCTTCTTCTACGACAGCTGTGCGCTCGTCGCCGGGCTGAAGCGCGCGCTCCTGAAGAACGAGGGCGTTGAAGGCCTCGTTGTTCGCGGCGGCACCGAGGATCGACGGTGTTGCCTCGTCACCCTCGAGAAGGTGAAGGTAGTTGTCGGCGTCGGGGTAGTCGGCGAACCAGCCGAGCTGGTAGGCCGGGTAGTCGGTCTGGAACTGCTGAACGTACTGGGTCCACTCTGTCGACTGCAGGTCAACGTCGAAGAGTCCCGTTGCCTCGAGCTGGCTCTCGATGAGGGCGTACTCGTCGGCAGTGCTCGCACCGTAGTGATCGGTGTTGAACTGCAGGGCGAGCTCAACGGGCTCTGTTATACCGGTGTCGGCGAGTACCGCTGCGGCCTTCTCAAGATCGGGTGCACCGGAGCCGTCGCCGTAGAGGTTCTGGTACGCGGGGGTCGAGCCGGGCAGGCCTGTCGGCACGATCGTGTAGATCGGCGCGTAGGTGCCCTTGTAGACCTGGGTTGCGATCTCTTCGCGGTCGACGATGTGTGCAACCGCTGTGCGCACGGCGAGAGCCTTCGCTGCGTCGGCCTCGTCGGTCTTCGAACCGTAGGGCTGGGTCTCGAGGTTGAACGAGAAGAAGCGCAGCTCTGCACCGGGGCCGCTGTGCACCTCGATCGAGTCATCGGTGCTGAGGCTCTCGATGTCGGTCGCGCTGAGCGTGCGGTACGCGACATCCACCTCGCCCTCCTGGATGTCGAGCTTGAGGTTGCTCGCCTCGGCAAAGTACTTGACGAGAACCGTCTCGTTCTTCGCTGCCCCGAGAAGTCCGTCGTAGTCGGGGTTCTTTGTGAGCTCGACGAGGCTGTTGAAGGTGTAGTTGGTGATCGAGTACGGGCCCTCGAAGGCATTGCCGTCGACGATGTCTTCGTCGGCGGTGATCGCGTCGGCCGCGAACACGTCTTCGTCGACGATGATCGCCGCGGGGCTCGTGAGGATCTGGGGCCAGAGTTCGTTGTTCTCTGTGTTGAGCGTGAAGATGACAGTGTCATCGCCATCGACGGCTACCGAGTCGAGGCCGCCGAGCAGCGATGACGGGCCGTTCTCGTCGGCGATAGCGACCTGGCGGTCGAAGCTGAACTTGACGTCCGATGCGGTGAGCTCGTTGCCGTTCGCGAAGGTGAGACCGTCGCGCAGAACCACCGTGTATTCGGTGGGCGAGGTGAACTCGGCCGACGCCGCGAGGTCGAGCGCGGGTTCGGTCGATCCGGGAGCCGAGGTGAGAAGCCACGAGAAGACCTGGTTCTGCAGAACGGCAGAGCCGATGTCCCATGAGCCGGCCGGGTCGAGCGCCGTGACCTTGTCGGTCGTACCGATGGTGATGATGCCGTCGCTTGCTTCCGGCGTGCTTGTCGCGCAGGCCGAGAGGGTCAGGCCGACTGCTGCAACCGCGGCAATCGAGGGAAGGATGCGAGAACGCATGGTGTGCTCCTGTGGTGTGAAGGGGTCACCAAATTGTCCATCACCTGTTGCTTTGGGCTCGTGACAGGGCGTAACAGATCGACGTAATCGAGCGAAAGTCAGCGCAGGGCCGCGGCGACCCGATCGCCCTGCATTGCGGCGACGAGCGCAGCCTCGTCCGGGTACGCAGAAACGTCAACGCGATCGAGACGGAAGGGTGTCGGGTCGGCATAGGGTTCGACGCCCGCGACCAGCTGGGCAACGAGCTTGCCCATGCCGGGGCCGTGGGTCACGCCCGATTCGTTGTCACCGGTGAGCGCCCAGAGTCCGTCGATGCCGGGAACCGCTCCGGCGTAGAGGCCGCCGTCGACCGTGTACACCGGGATTCCCTGCATGATCTCGGCGGTCTCGAGCCCGGCGAGCGCGGGAAATACCTCGGCGATCGTTGCCTGGTGCGCGTGCTGCTGAGCGATGAGCGCGGGGGAGTGCGGGCGGCCAAAGCCGAACGACAGCCCCTCTTCTGCTTCGAGCGCAGACACGCGCCGGTAGGCGAATCCGCCACCCCACGAGAACGCGCCGCGCAGTTCGCGAAGCCACAGCCCGAGCTCGAGGCTCTGGATCGTCGGCATCAGCGGCGAGAGCCCCGCGGACTCCGAGACGAAGCGGGTCGCGACCGTGGGGATGAGCGGCAGGCGTCGGCCAATGGTTTCGAGAAGAGAAGGGGTCCAGGCACCGGCGGCGATGACAACCGATGCGGCGTCGATGTCGCCCGCGGCTGTTGCAACACCGGTAACCGCACCGTCTTTGATTCGAATCGCCGTCACAGCAGTTCCCCACGAGACCGTGACCCCGCCGGCCTCAAGTCGCGCCAGAATCTCGCGCAGAGCCAGCGCTGTCGTGAGCTGGATCGCCTCGGGCATAAACACTCCGCCGACAACCGCCGCGGAATCAACGCCGCCGAAGGTGAGCTCGGCGACGGCATCCGCGTCGAGCACACGAGTGCCCGGAGTCGCGAGCGGGTGCTCGACGATTCCCGTTGTGAGCTTTTCGAGCGTCTCGGTACCGCGCGCGATGGCGATGTTGCCGTTGTTCGCGTATTCGATGTCTACGCCGTCGTCGTGAAGGCCGCGGTAGAAGTCGAGGCTGTACTCCTCGAGCGCAATAGCTCCAACGCCAATGCGTCGGTGGTGGTCGGCACCGAAGCGAGCGACGAATCCCGCACCCGCGGCGGTGGTGCCGCTGAGCGGCGAACCAGCATCAATCAGATGGATGTCGCGCACCCCTGCCTCGAGCAGGTGCAACGCTGTCGACGCGCCGATGATGCCTGCGCCAATGACGATGACGGGGGAGTTGTTCGTTGCCATATTCGATGGTAACCATTCCGACACCTGATGGATTGACTGCTGATGAGCCGCCGTAGACTTGAGCAATGATCCGCGAGGGCGCGGCAATCTGCACACGAGGGGAAATCACGGGATGGGCGGATTCGCCGCGTGGCTGTTTGGCCTGAAAGTTCAGCAGCCGGGCGAGTATCGCCGTCTTATGCGGATTCGTCGCGAGATCTACGCGACCGTCGGGCAGTTGCAGGTCGAGATCGCGCGGTCACCAGAGCCGATCCCGTTCGCCGAGATCGACGCGAGTGCTTTTCAACCGCTGCGAAACGGCGCAGCGTGGGGGTCCACCTTCGACTGCGCGTGGTTGCGCATCACCGGCGAGGTGCCACATGGCGCCGAGAACGCTGAGCTGATGCTCGGCATCCGCGGCGAGGGTCTCGTGCACTCGCGCGAGGGTGAGCTTCTCGACTCGGTGAGCACGGTGTTTCAGCAGGGCGACCTGCCGCACAGCGCGGGCAAGTTTCGCCCCGTGCACAACGTCGATCTCTCGACCGGCAGCGTCGAGGTCTACGCCGACGTCACCTACAACGGCTTTATCCTCTACGAGGCCGGCAAGGCCGTCGTCCACGGAGCGCACCTTGCAACGCGCAACGACGACGTCTACGACCTGTACTACGACTACCTCACGCTGCTCGTGCTCGCCGGCGCAACCGACGATTCCGCGCTCGAAAAAGACCTGCGCACCGATCTGCGCGCTGCCTTCGAGCTTTTCGCGCGCGGCCACGTGCTCGCCGCGCGCGAGGTTCTCGCCGACCCGCTTGCCCAGCGAAGCGACAGCGACTTCGTTTACAGCGCGGTTGGCCACGGGCACCTCGACATGGCCTGGCTCTGGCCGATCCGCGAGACCAAGCGCAAGTCTGCGCGCACCTACGTGCGCGCGGTCAATGCGATCGACACGCGCGAGGGATACACGTACGGCACAAGCCAGCCGCAGCAGATGCTGTGGATGAAGCAGCGACATCCAGCCCTGTTTGACCGGGTGAAGAAGGCCGTCGCCGACGGACGCATCGAGATTCAGGGCTCATTCTGGATCGAGCCCGACACCAATCTGCCGTCAGGGGAGTCGCTCGTGCGGCAGGCCGTCGTCGGCCGACGGTTTCTGCAGCAGGAGTTCGCTCTCACCGACGAGCAGCTGCGCCTCTGCTGGCTGCCCGATACGTTCGGCTACAACGGCAACCTTCCGCAGATTCTGCGCGGCACCGGCATGGACTGGTTTCAGACGATCAAGCTCGCCTGGAACAAGGTCAACGACTTTCCGCACCGCAGCTTCACTTGGCAGGGCATCGACGGATCCACGGTGCTCGTGCACATGCCGCCCGAGGGCGACTACAACAGCCGTGGTGCCGCCGACGGTCTGTTGACGGGCCTCAAGCAGTACCCCGAAAAAGCGCTCAACGCCGCGCTTCTCGTCTACGGATCGGGCGACGGTGGTGGCGGGCCGGGCGAGATCCACTTCGAGGTCACGTCGCGCGAGCAGAACCTTCGCGGGCTGCCGCGCGTCGAGCACTCGACCGCGAGCGACTTCTTCAGAAAACTAGAAACGTTGGATGTCGCGCACACCCACTCCGGCGAGCTCTACCTCGAGACGCACCAGGGAACCTACACAACCCAGGGGCAGATCAAGCGTCACAATCGACTCGTCGAGCGCATGCTGCACGAGGTCGAGGCGCTCGCTGTCATCGCGGGGCACGACAGCCGGCCCATGCTCGAAGAGCACTGGCGCGAGGTGCTTCTCAACCAGTTTCACGACATCATTCCCGGGTCGTCGATCGCGCGGGTGAACCGCGAGGCGATCGAGACCTACGAGCGCATCGAGGGCGAGCTCGACGCCTACGCGAGCACGCTGCTGGCGCAACTCGGCACGGGTGCGAAGACGGCGGTCAACCTCACGAGCTTCGCTCGGCGCGAGGCTGTAAAGGTCGGCGACGAGTGGTTCAGAGCCGACGTAGCGCCATACGCAGCCGCGGCCCTTGAGCCCGCGCCAGAGTTCGAGGGTCTCGCGTTCACAGACGACACCGTGTCGAACGGCATCCTCACCCTGCGATTTGGTGCATCGGGCGAGATCGTCTCGTGCCTGTCGACAGATGGCACAGAGCATGCGGGCGCCGGCCTCAACCGACTTGTGCTGCACAAAGACCCCTACGTCTGGCCGTTCAATGCTTGGGACATCAAGGGTGACTACTTCACGAAGACGCCGCGCACCCTGCGCATGACCCACGTCGCGAGCCACATTGACGGCGCGACGGTTGTGCGCGAGCAGAAGCACACGTCGAAGGCCGTGACGATCACGCAGCGCATTGTGCTTGAGGCCGGCGGTGACACGGTTCGGTTTGACACAACAGTCGACTGGCACGCGAAGCACCGCATGCTGCGCGCGGAGTTTCGACCGAGCCACTACGGCGACTCTGTGCAGTGCGAGATCCAGTTTGGGCACATCTCGCGCGTGACGACCGAGCGCGACGCTGTCGAGAAGGCGCAGTTCGAGGTGTGCGCCCACAAGTGGATCGCCACCGAAGATGCCGACGGCGGCTTCGCCCTGCTCAACGACAGCAAGTACGGGCACCGCGCAAAGAACGGGCTGCTGAGCCTCAATCTGCTGCGCGCACCCACGTTTCCTGACAAGACGGCCGACCGCGGCATCCATTCGTTCAGTTATGCGTTTGCGACCTTGCCAAGGTTATTGCCGAGGGGTACCGCCTCAACAACCCGCTGCGGGTCGCCTCGATCGCGGGCTTCGAGAGCTTCGCGACGGTGGATGGCGCGGGCGTGATCATCGAGACGATCAAGCGTGCCGAGACGGGCGAGGGTGTCGCGCTGCGGCTGTACGAGAGTCTTGGGCGCTCGACAACCGTCGCACTGCGCCTCCGCCAGCCCTACGCAACTGCCCAGCTGACCGACCTGCTCGAGCGACCGAGCGGCCCCGCCGACCTCGACCGACTCGAGTTTGGCCCGTTCGAGATCAAGACCATCCTGCTGGAAGGCACCCCATGACCATCGACATTCCCGCGCGCAAGCAGAGCGTCTCGATGGTGACGGCGGGGTTCGGGCAGAACTTCGTTCTCACGACCGTCTCGACGTTTCTGCTCGTCTACCTGCTGCAATACGCGGGCATCTCGACCGCGGGCATGGTCGTCGTCACGCTCATCATCACCGTTGCGAAGATCGTCGACGCGATTCTTGACCCCGTGATGGGCAGCATCATCGACATGACGCGCACGCGCTGGGGAAAACTGCGGCCGTACATTCTCTTCTCGGCACTGCCCGTGGCCCTGCTCTCGGGGTTGCTGTTCACCGTGCCCGACACAACCGAGCCGCTCAAGCTTCTCTACTTCGGCGTCACCTACGTGCTGTGGGGTCTCGCCTATACGGTGTGCGACGTGCCGTTCTGGGGGCTTATCGGCTCCGCGTTCACCGACCCGACGGCACGCACGCGCGTCATCGGCCAGGTGCGTGCGTTCGGTGCGATCGCCCTCGGGCTCGCGACCCTGGGCATGCCGTGGCTCGCCCGACTGCTGAGCTTCGCTCCCGAGACGACGAGCCAGGGCTGGTCGCTCGCGGTCTTCACTACCTCGATTCTCGGCATGGGTGTCTTTCTTCTCGCGTTCTTCAACACGCGCGAGCGGCAGACGACGGCCAAAGCGACGGGGCTCTCGTTTCGCGAACTCTTTGCGACGCTCGTGAGAAACACGCCGCTGCTGATGGTGCTGCTCGGCTCGATCCTTGGGTTCGGTCGCTTCATCGTGCAGGCCGGGGGAGCGGTGTTTGTTGTCATCGCCTACGGAAACGAAGGAAGCTTCACGCTCATCGGCGCCGCGATCATCGTGGGAATGGTCGTCTCGTCATTCGCTACGCCCGTTCTCCTGCGTTTTATAAAGGGACGCACGCTCATCGTCGGCAGCTCGTTCGCGGCGGCCGCTCTGTACCTCGGCATGTACTTCGCGGGGTTCGAGAACATCGCGGTCATCCTGATCTTCATCTTCCTGACCGGGCTGACGCTCGGCATCTTCCTCGTTGTTCAGGCGACGATGATCGCCGACTCGGTTGACGACGTAGAGAAGCGTCTCGGAGTGCGCAACGACGGCATCTCGTTCGCGACGCTGACCTTCGTCTCGAAAATCATGAACGCACTTGCCGTGCTCGTCTTCGGAATCTTCATCGTCATCACGGGCTACGAAAACGGCGTGACGATCACACCGCAGATGCAGAACACGATCTTCGTTTCGATCACCCTCGTGCCCGCCGTGAGCTGTGTGCTCTCGGCAATTCCGTTCCTGTTCTTCCGGCTCGGCGGTCCGCGCGGGGCGGCACTCTCAGAGTCACAGAAAGCGCACCTCGTAGGCTGAAGGCACAGCAACCCCGGCCCGCCACGGGCTGGACGAAGGGCAGACAGTGGCCGCGACATCCACGATTCAGCGTTTTGAACCGGCCTGCGGACCGGTGCTCGGCCATCGCGACGGTGCCGTGATTCGTGCACGGGGCATTCCTTACGCGCGTTCCCGGCGATTCGACGAGCCCGTCGTTTTCGCAGACTGGACAGAGCTGTTGGATGCCGCGCACGCCTCCCCGGCGGCGCCCCAGTTGGCGAGCACCGCACTCGAAGAGGTGCTCGGCAGCAGTCTGGGCGACCTCGCCCAGAGCGAAGACTGCCAGAACCTCTCGATCACGCTGCCCGGTGACCTGCAGCCGGGCGAAACTGTGCCAGTGATGGTGTGGATTCACGGCGGCTCGTACGTGTCGGGCGCGGGGGACATGCCGGTTCAGGATCCGACGGCACTCGTCGCCGAGCAGCGTGTGATTGTCGTCGCCATCAACTACCGGCTCGGAGTGCTCGGGTACCTCGGCACGCCGTCGGGCCGCCCGGCGAACCTCGGGCTGATGGACCAGATTCTTGCCTTTCGGTGGGTGCAACGGAACATTGCCGCGTTCGGGGGAGACCCGCGGCGCGTCACGGCATTCGGGCAGTCGGCTGGGGCCGATGCTGTTGCGCACATCATGGTGATTCCGGGTGCGCACCTGCTGTTCGGCCGGGCGATCATCCAGAGCGCGCCGCTCGGCGTCGCCCGCGGGCGTGGACAGATGAGTGCCGCGATGGGCGCGGCCGCCGAGTCGCTGTCGGACGCGACATCCATCGAAGAAATCCTTGCCGCTCAGACCGAGATCGCGACCGGTGCCTCGGGCTACGGACTGCGATCGGCAATGGCCTACGGCACCCAGTACGGAAAATCGCCGCTGCCCGGCGAGAGTTTCATCGACGCGGCGTGGGCCGATGTCGCGCCCAAGATTGACGTACTCATCGGGCACACCTCTGAGGAGGCGCGGCTATTTATCCCCGCGTTTCCGGGCCTCGGCTCGTGGATTCGCTGGCCCGTCATTGGGCCGCTCATCTTTCGGGCGGCGAACAGTTTTCTCACCTCGGCGGTCTACGGCGCGAGTTCCCGTCGGTTTGCGCGTCTCTACTCGCGAGCGGGTGGCAGCGTGCACCACTATGTGCTGGGCTGGTCGGCGCCGGGCAACGAGTTCGGGGCAGCGCACACGATCGACCTGCCGTTCCTCTTTGGAAGCGAGCAGGTCTGGAGCCCCGCGACCCTGCTGCACGGGGCTCGGTGGGCGGAGATCGAGCCCCGCGCTCGCGAGGTGAGGCAGGTTTGGGCCGACTTCGCACGCGGCGCAAACCTTGGACGCCGCGGCGGCGTCGACGGCGTGCTGACCTATCGCCGGGTCTAGTTAGCTCACTGCTCGTTTCACTAGTGCCGTGATCGCGTCTTCGTCGGCCTTTGTGAGTTTCGTGATAGCAAACGCCGAGGGCCAGACGTTGCCGTCGTCGAGGTTGGCGATGTCGTTGAACCCGAGGGTCGAGTAGCGCGTCTTGAACTTCGCCGCACCCTGGAAGAACACAAGGATCGCGCCGTCGCGGGCGTAGCCGGGCATGCCATACCAGGTCTTCGGCTCGAGCTCGGGGGCCGCGGCCGTGATGATCTCGTGCAGGCGGGTTGCGATGCCGCGGTCTTCTTCTGGAAGCTTCTCGATCGCGTCGAGAACGTCTTTGAGGCCGGTGTCGCGCTTGGCCTGGGCCTTGAGCTCTTTCGCGCGCTCTTTGATCGCTGCCTTTTCGTCGGCGGAAAATGTGTCTGACTTCGTTGCCATAGTGATTCCTTTGCTCGGTACTCAAACGATAGGTAGGCGACTCGTTCGAGGCTTCTTCAAATCTGCTCGATTCGATCGCTATGTCGGTGGCGAGATTTATTCTGCCTGCATGGGACGCATAATTTTCGATACGGCGACCACGATCAACGGGTGGATCGCCGATACAAACAACTCACTCGCCTGGCTGTTTGCTGTCGCGGGCGGGGATCATCCCGACGAGGGGCTGTTTCCCGAGAACGTGACGGTGCAGGTCGAGGGTTCGACAACGTACGAGTGGATTCTTGCCGAGTCAGACATTCTCAATAACCCGGAGAAGTGGCAGGAGTTCCACGGCGACCGGCCCACGTTCGTGTTCACAACACGCGAGCATCCGGTGCCAGAGGGTGCAGACATTCGTTTTGTGCGGGGGCACGTCGCCGACGCGCTACCGGCGATTCGTGATGCTGCCGGCGACGGAAACATCTGGGTTGTCGGCGGGGGAGACCTCGCGGGCCAGTTCTTCGATGCCGGGGCGCTCGACCGCATCGCGATTTCGGTGGCACCCGTCGTGCTCGACGGCGGAGCGCCGCTGCTGCCGAGGCGCATCGAGTCTGACCGATTAACGCTCGTGTCGGCAGAAGCCGTCGGTCAGTTCGCGCGGATCATCTACGACGTACAGCCCGTCGGCTAAGACTGGTCCCACACCTCGGCATAGAGCGTGGCGTCATGCGGACAAGTGGAGATGCCTTCTGCGCTCAGGGCGATCTGCAGATGTCCTGCGAAGCCGGTCGATAGTTTCATCCCCGGTTCAAGAGTGGATATGCCGGCCTCGTTGAGATACGGCAACACCGCGTCTGCGGCTACCGAGAACAGGGTTGGATACCCCTGGTCACGCAGCAGCTCGGCCCGCCCCACCGTGACAAGCTGCTCAAAATACCTGTAGTCGTAAGACGACCAGCGTGCAATCGAGATCCGGTCGAGGGCCATTCGCGAGTCGAAGTTGAGAAGGGCGCGAGAAAGCTCATCCTGCTCGAGAATCGTGCGCGTGTACCAAATGTTAATGTCGAAACCCAGGCCCACAGCGTTCTCCATCCAGTGACGCTGGGCCGCAACACGCGCAGGTCGCAGCAACAAAAAATGGAAGGGATGTTTCCCTTCCATACTCAATTTATAACTCAGCGGGGGGCTTGCCGCAAGACCCCGGTGGTGGGCGAGAATCATCCACTGTGACCTCAACGACCAGCCCTTTTGACCTGCCAGAGCGACTATCAGCGAAGGCTGCGCCAGAGCTCATCCAGTCTGACGAGCGGCACTTTGCCGCGATCGTTACGAGTCTCGAGCGTTCAATCGGTGAGCTCGAGACCAGGCTCGACGCCGAGCGCAAGGCGCCCGGCGGGCACGGGCAGGCGGCTCTCGATCGGGACCTCGAGGTGCACAGACTCGCGGCTCGGCTGCGCGCCATCCGTCGCTATTCAATCGACCTGGTGCTCGGGCGTATGGTGCTCGCCGACGACCCAGAGCCCGTCTACGTGGGCCGCTTCGGTCTCGCCGATGCCGATGGGCGCAGGCTTGTCGTCGACTGGCGGTCGCCCGCTGCCGAGCCGTTCTTCGCGGCGACCCACGCGACCCCGATGGGGCTCGTAAGCCGGCGGCGGTACCGCTGGAATCTCTCGCGAGTGACCGATTTTTGGGACGAGGTCTTCGCCGGCGACGTGCTCGAAAATGCTGCGGCGCTCGACGATCAGTCGGCATTCATCGCGAGCCTCGGCAGCACTCGTTCGCCGCGCATGCGTGACGTGCTCGGCACGATTCAAGCCGATCAGGATGCAATTATCCGCGCAGGGTCACGAGGTGCGCTCGTCGTCGACGGTGGACCAGGCACGGGCAAGACCGTTGTCGCGCTGCACCGCACGGCCTATCTGCTGTATTCCGAGCCACGACTAGCGGGCGGCGGGGGAGTGCTCTTCGTCGGGCCGCACGAACCCTATCTCGCCTACGTCGAAGACGTGTTGCCCAGCCTCGGCGAAGAAAGTGTCAGAACCTGCACGGTGCGCGACCTTGTGGAGGAGGGGAGCTCGGCGCGCGCCGAGCAACCGGGCGTCGGGGCGCTCAAGGCGTCGTTGCGACTTCTCGACGCGGTCGAGACGGCCGTGAGGTATTACGAAGATCCGCCGACGGCCGGCATGCTCGTCGAGACCCCGTGGGGTGACGTGCGCCTGACTGCCGCCGAGTGGGCCTTTGCGTTCGATGCCGCTGAGCCCGGTGTCTCGCACAACGAGTCGCGCACCCGCATCTGGGAAGAGCTGCTCGACATCATCGCCGAGAAGTTCGACGACGAAGAGGTGCCCGCGCACCTGCTGCGCCGCTCGCTCTCGCAGAACGACGAACTCACGAGGGCGTTCGAGCGTGCCTGGCCTTTACTCGACCCCGCAGGCGTTGTGGCCGACCTCTGGTCGGAGCCCGCGTACCTCCGCTACTGCGCACCGTGGCTCTCGACAGACGACGTGCAGCTGTTGCAGCGCGGCGAGCCTCGGGCATGGACGACCTCCGACCTGCCGTTTCTCGACGCCGCCCGCGCCAGAATCGGCGACCCCAAGGCCTCGCGGCGCAATCGGCGGCGCGAGGCCGAGATCGCTGCCCAGAAGAATGAGATGCAACGCGTCGTTGACGACCTCATCGCAGCCGATGACAGCGACCTCAAGCTGATGTCGATGCTGCGCGGCCAGGATGCGCAGAACAGCCTCGTCGACGATGCGGCCCTGCCGGCGCTGGATGCCGATTCGCTCGCCGGCCCGTTCGCGCACATCGTCGTCGACGAGGCCCAGGAGCTCAGCGACGCCGAGTGGCAGATGCTTGTGCGCCGGTGTCCTTCGCGCAGTTTTACGATCGTGGGTGATCGCGCGCAGGCCAGGCACGGATTTTACGAATCCTGGCAGCAGCGCCTCACGCGCGTCGGGCTCGACGACATCACAATTGCGTCGCTCACCATCAATTACCGCACCCCGAGCGAGGTGATGGATGTCGCGGAGCCCGTCATACGCGCCGCCCTGCCCGACGCCAATGTGCCGACATCCATTCGCTCGAGCGGTTGTGCCGTGCTGCACGGATCTGCCGCCGACCTCGACACGGTGCTGGGGGAGTGGCTCGCGTCTCATGAGCTCGGAACCGCGTGCGTGATCGGCGCGCCAGCCTTCGTCGGCACCTCCCGTGTGCGCTCGCTGACCCCGTCGACTGCAAAGGGGCTCGAGTTCGATCTAGTGGTGCTCGTCGATCCGGAGTCGATTGGTGGCGGCATCGAGGGTGCCGTCGACCGGTACGTGGCAATGACGCGGGCGACCCAGCAGTTAGTGATTCTCTACGGGCCTTCGAATAGTTCGGGCGGCGCGAATTTGAACTGCCAGTCGTGAAGGTACTCGCTCGCGGCTGTCGGGTCGGCAAGTGCCTTCGCGACAGAATCAGTCCAGTCGCTCCAGCGCGCGGGATCCGAGAGCATGTACTGGCGCAGGAGCACGAGTCCATTATCCCGATCAGTCTCCAGCCCGAGGTAGCCATCGATCATAAAGTAGGCCGCTCGAAAGCCCTCGTCGAGCGAGAGCGACGTGTCGACGAGTGGGCCATTCGTAGGTATGTGGCCCAGTCCTGCAGCTGGCAACGCGGCGTCGGGCGCGGCAAGTCCGACAGCGAAGTCGTGCTCGCTCCGCGACGGTTCGCCTTCCGGCACGATGCTCACCCGGATGCCCAAGATTTGCTGAACGACATGCTCAAGGTCTGAGCCGCCTCGACGACGAAGCGGGATGAGTGACTCGACGTCGAACACGAAGGTGACCTCATCGCGGCGATTCATCTGTGCTACGCGGAGTTGTCCATCGAATCCCGCAACGCGAAAGAAAGCCTCGACCGCGGTTACCTGGTCAATGGTGAACATAGGTCACAAGTTAGCAGGGAGCGAACGATGGTGGGGGAGCCAGCATCCTCTCCCTGCGGGTGCGGGTCAAGTCGGCACAAATGCCTACTGCGCTCGGTGTTCGGGTTTGCAAGCCTTGGAACACCGTGATCGGGCGTGAGGATCACTCCGCCCGCCGGGTGACCAAAGGACCAGGTAATGAAGCGATGGACCAGACGGAGAATTATCAGCGGACTAGTGGCCGGAGCTCTGGCGATGGGAATGATCGCTGCCGCACCGCTCGCGGCTAGTGCGGCGGATCAGACAACCACCCGGATCACCAAGGCGGGAACGAATAATACGGCGCTAGATTTTCAGTTCCAGGTTTCGACAGTTGAGACTCACAAGATCAAGGTCTACGTGCTCACCAAATGGAAGAACGTGACGTCGACCCGCGCCACGTTGACCGAGGTGACCTACGCGGTTCACGAAGACACGAAATATTGCTTCTCGGTCGACGCCGCGTACAACGGGTCGCCGTCGGGTGGCCTCGGCATAAAAACGGTGTGTGCGGGTGAACCTGCAGTGTTCAAGACCAACGTCGTCACGACGACCTCAAAGGGCAACCGGGGTCAGGTGTTCGCACGCTTCAAAGGTGCCTTGAAGGGGCCGACGGCACTGCTCACGGTCGAATACCACAACTGAGGAAGAGCGACCGGCGGTTCGTGGTGTCCGAACGGAGCAGCGTGGGAGCAGGTTGGCGAAGCTCTCGGTGTGACCAGGCAATCTGCGTCAGCCAAGTACGGCGTCAAGAAGAGTTGACGCGCGCGATCGCAATCAGACAGGAGCCCCTGACACTCAGCTCGACGAGCTGGATGTCAGGGGTTCCTTACGTCTGCTGCAGGTGACCAGTCACGAGGACCTGGCTGAAGACGGACCGGGTGGCTGTCATCGGGGGGACTTGGCGCGACGGGTGCTGATAGACGCTCTACAGGACGGTGAAATAGTCGTCTTTCGAGCCTGACGAGGAATCTGAGAATCGAGATCGCACCAAAAACCGCGCAAAAGGACACGAAGCCGTAGAGACTCCACCAGAAGCGCCAGTTGTCAGCATCGAAATCCCCGAATTCCATGGCTACACCGTAGTGCCTGGTCGAAAGTCAGAACTTCCTTACGAGCAGCCGGCTACGAGACCAGCACAACATCCGAGCGGCGATACGGGGGAGGGTCGCCACCCAGAAGACGCGCAATGTCACGAGCTGTGGACGCTCCATCGTTCACGGCGAGATAGCCGTGCGTCTGGTTTTTCAGGTACTGATGCTTACGGTTCACCTTGCGGGTGCGCTTGGTGATCTCCCCGGTGCGCTGGTTGACCTTCCAACGCTCGACCTCGGTAACACGAACGTACGACTGCGAGCTTGCGAAGGTGACGCATGACGAGAATCGCGGTCTCAGTCTGCTCGTACTTGCGGGGAGCGAAGTAGTGCTCGAACCACTGGCCACGTGCTCGGACGTGAACCCAGCGAAGGTCTTCCTGATCGTTCTCAGGGCGCTGATTCGGATCACTTGACATAATGTGCATTATCAGCGCACAGATTACGCGGCGAGGAACTCCTCAAGAACCTCGACAACGAGTGCGTGATCGTCGGCCTGTGGCAGCCCGGAGACCGTGATTGTGCCGACGAGCCCGCCGTCGCGGATCACAATGGGAAAGCAACCGCCGTGCGCGGCAAACTGCGCCAGTGGCAAACCGGTGGCCGTCGCAAAATCTTTTCCAGCGGCCGCATGACGGCGCCCGACGAGAAACGATGAGTTTCCGAATCGTCGAACCGTACGAATCTTTCTGGCGACCCAGTCGTCGTTGTCAGCGGATGTTCCCGGCAACGCCGCGTGAAAAACCTGCTGGTCGCCGCGGGTGATGTCGATCGTCACGCCGAGAGAACGCTCCCTGGCGAGCTCGACGAGACGCGAGCCGATTGTCCAGGCGTCGTCATAGGTGAAATGCGCGAACTGAAGGCGCGCCTCCTGCTCCTCGAGCGTAGAGACGAGGGCATCGAGTTCACTTGACATAATATGTATCCCGTTCTGTCAGCACGACGGCAATTGCCGGCGCACGAGATTGATGAGTTCTCGAGGCTCGTAGGCCTCGTTTGTGGCCAGAAGCTCGGCAAGGCTCCACCAGCGATGTTCGAGCACGTCGACGTGCTCGTCTGCCGTCCAGTTCGAGTTCGACGGTTCAAACTGGTCGACCGTCGCCGCGTAGAACACCGCGTGGCCCGTGTCGTGATCCGCTGCATCCCACTCGACGGTGAAGTCGTGCGACCAGACCGGCTCCCCCAAATCGATGCCGGTCAGGCCGGTTTCTTCGAAAAGTTCTCGCACAGCGCCTTCTGCATGGCTCTCGCCGGGGTCCACTCCCCCGCCGGGCGTGAGCCAGCGGGCAACCCCGCTGGTATCCGGAGCTTTTGTCAGAAAAAGAAGAATTCGACCTTCGCGGTCAAACAGCAGAACGCGTGAGGTGAGGCGATTGATCACTCCCCCACGCTACTCCCGCTCGGGCGCGTCGTTCTCCGCATCATCCTCGTTCGGGACTGATTCGTCTGACGCAGATTCTGTGCGAGACGCAGCTGCGGGGCTCTCGATAGACGCAACGGGCGTAACGGTGCCGATGGCTGCAACGGTGGGCGTGCCCTCAAGCGCCGGCACGGTAACTGGCTCTTGCGAGTCAGTTGCAGGCTCTTTCGTAACCCGACCGCGCGACCACACCCCCAGCACAAGAACAAGTAGAACGACGAGTCCGATGAAGAGCACTCCGTTGAGCACAACGATCCACATCGAGATGGTGACAGGGCCAGACAGCACCTCTGCGGGCGTGAGCGACGGCGTGCTGAAGCTCGCTGGTGCAGGGTTCTCGAATTCGATTCCGCGAGCGATCAGGGGATCAGCGGTGAACACCGTGCGCACCTCGTAGGTCTCACCGGGCTCGAGCGTGCTTGTGATGGGGATGTCGAGGGGGCCGACAGCACCCTCGTCTGATTCCGTGGGCTGGTCTGCCGTGATTGAGAACGCTTCTGTGCCGTCGGAGTCGGTTCCCGTGACGGTCCAGGTGCCATTCGGGGGCACACCTGTGTCGTCAACAAACTCCCCCGACAGGCTCGTTCGCACGGTGGGCAATGTCACAACTGACGGATCGGTGAGCAGCTTCGCCGCGGGCGTGACACCGATAGTTGTGATTGTCACAACGGCTGCCTTTTTCGTCTTGCTCGTCGCAAAATCGCTGCCTGCGGCGGGGGTGAAGACGGCTGTGATCGAATATTCGCCCGCGCCGAGCGCCGGTTCGTTGGCCGGTGGCGCGAAGTACACCATTCCGCCCGGGTAGATCGTGGCCGCAGTGACGTACTCCCCCGGCATCCCTTCGACGAAAATGTCGACTGTGCCGTCGTTGGTTGTGACGTCGTAGGTGCCGCGGTCAGACTTCGACGTGACGCGAATGGGCAGGTCCCACTCCGAGCCAAACGGAATGGAAAGCTCGCCGTCGTTCGCAAAAGCAATCGTCGTCGGAATGTCTGCCGCCCAGGCCGGCGTCGTGACCGTCAGCGATGCGCCGACGATGGCGGCCCCGAGGGCGAAGGCTGCGAGTCGCTTCACGAATTGTCACCCTTTACGAGTTCGCCCGTCGTCTCTGAATGTTCGGGATCGATGGATGTCGCGGCCAACCGCTGGCGCCGCACGAGCAGCGCGAAAGCCGTAATAACTGCGGCGAGAAGCACAATCACGAGCAACCACGAGAGCACTGCCCACAGCGGAAGTGAGGGGCTCGACTGCGGCTCTTCGGCAACGGGCGCGATCTCGGGCGAGCCCGGTTCACCCGCGGGTACCGCCGCTGGCGACGTGAAAGACACGGCGGAGGTCGGTTCGATTGCGTAGTTTTTGCGAACCTCGGCCGCGAAGGTGAACGTCACGGTTGCTGCGAAGTCTGTGCCGGCCGGCACGCTGTGCCAGTAGAACGACGCAAACTGTCCGTCGGTTCCTCGAGCGGTGATTCTTTTTTCGACGACCGTTGCCCCCGTGTCATCGGTTATAACGAAGTCCCACCGGCCGTCGCCGAGTGGTTCGTGGCATGCTTCAGAGCCGTAGCAGCCGGCGAGCTGGTCGAGGTAGGTGCCGGTGAGATGGGCATTGACTACAGCTCCCGCGTTCTGGTGTGGGTCAGACTCGATACGAAAGTCGATGGCAACCGGTGCGGCGGCGATGGTGAGCGAGGCGGGCTTGTTCGTCGTTGCAAGCCCCGGGTCACCCTCCCCGGCCCAGTTTCTGGGGTCAACGAAACTCGCGGTGATCGAGTAGGTTGCCGCGGGCAGCGCATCGTCAAGGTCGTACTGGCCGATGTATGCAGTCTGCGAGGCGTAGACGTCGGTCGTGACAGTGAACGTCTTGCCGTTGTCGCCAGAGAACTTCAGCGTGAGAGCATCCTTGCAATCGAGCCAGTCGCATCTCGTGTGCTTCAGGTTGACCTGATAGCCCCACTCTCCCCCGTACTGCACGCTTGTGCTGCCCGTGGCGTCAAAGAGAATCTTCACCGGTGATTGCGCGTGCGCCGCACCGCCGACCGCCGTGAGCGCGAGTACCAGAATTGCGGTCGCCGCCGCCATAAAGGTGGTTCGCGCGCGCGAATGAGCGCGCTGTAGACCGGTCATTCTTCGATGCTAGCGCGGCGCGTGGCCGCAAAAATCATCCTCAATGACCATCTCTCGACATTTAGCGCCGCTCTGTGGTGTCGTCTTCGATGACGATCTCGCCCGTTTCGCTCGCCGCGTCGTGCTCGGCCTCGTCGTATTCGATGACCCCGGTGATGGGTTCTGCTTCCTTGAGGGTCGCACGTCGGCGGCGCAGTGCAAGGCCGAGAGCAACGACCGTCAACGCTGCAACGAGGGGCGCGACGACGAGCGCAATGATGCCCCACACTGGCACCGCTACCGGCTCGACGAGCTTCTCTGTGAGGCTTAGGTCTGCCGTCGTCAGCGAGAGCGGCTGCGGGTTGTCGAAGGTCAGCCCCGACGCGACTGATGCATCGGCAACGAACTCGGTCTCGACGCTGTATGTCGCACCGGAATCGAGTCGAGCCGTAATGGGCAGGTCGAGCGGATCGATCTCGCCATCCGCAGCTTGCGTCGGCTGCCGCGCCGACTGGCTGAAAACTTCATCGCCCGCGGTATCGAGCACGCTGATGCGCCACTCCCCTGACGGCGGTGTTCCGAGTTGCGAGACATACTCGCCCGCGAAGCTCGTTCGAACCGTCGGCACGGCAACCTCGCCCGCGCCGGTCACAAGCTCGACGATCGGCGTAACGCTGAGCGGGGTGATGGTGAGGGTCGTTGTCAGACCGGTCTCGCTCTGACCGTATTCGCCACCGGGCGCCGGGGTGAATACGGCGATGACCTCGTGCTCGCCCGCGGGAAGTGGGTTCAGGGAGGCTGGCTGAGCGACGTAGACCAGCCCACCAGGATTCACCGGCAGCTCGTCGACGAAGGGTGCGCCATCAACGAGTATGGCGACGGTACCGTCGGTTGGCCCGACCGAATTTGCCACCCCGCCGCCCACGGGGCTCACCGAAACCGTGAGCACCCAGTCCGATCCGAAAGGCGCCGAGACCGCTCGCTCGCCGACGAAATAGGTAGACGTGAGCGTGTCCGCGTGCGCGGGCACCACAATAACAAGGGTGGATGCAGCGGCCAGACCGAGGGCGATGGCAATGCTGCGCGCGGTGATCACGAGCGGGGCCCTTCCGTGAGTTCCGGCGTCGTCGGTGCTGGCTCCTGAGTCACCACAGGCTCTGCGTCAACCACAGGCTCGGCTATGACAACGGGGTCATCGTCGTCGGCCGAGCGCGAGTAGCTGCGAGCGATGACTCGCACAAGCAGGGCGGCAGCGACACCAAGCAGGAGGAACAGCGCGATCGCGGTGAGAATGCCCCACAGCGGAAGGGTGGGGCCGTCGGGCTCCTGCACGGTCGCGGGCAAAGCATTTGGGATCGACGACTCCCCCGCTGCCGGGGCTTCTGAAGATGTGTACGGGATGTCGCGCTCGGCAGTGATGGCGAAGTTTTCGATCTGGCTGGTCGGGGTGAACTCGGCCGAGGCGGTGAAGTCTTCGCCGGCGGGCACGTCGTTCCAGTACAGCGACACGTTCTCGGTTGTCGTTGTCGTCGCCGTGGTTGTGGTCACGGATTGGCGAAACACCTCGTCGCCGGCCGAGTCGCGGATCGCGACATCCCACACTCCGGTGGGAAGGGTGCCGACGTCGGGGCAGCGCGAGCAGTCGACTGCGTGAATACGCTCGACAAAAGCCCCCGACAGCTGGGCGATCACTATCGCGCCGGTCGGGTGATTTTCGTCGGGCAC
>Ga0247817_10000316_pt1 | contig 28607 bp, 29 predicted proteins | sample UWRJL212509R1_FD_178010 | JGI IMG/M metagenome (GOLD analysis project Ga0247817, IMG submission 178010) | Plant litter microbial communities from Arlington Agricultural Research Station in Wisconsin, United States - UWRJ-L212-509R-1 | ecosystem: Environmental > Terrestrial > Plant litter >...
CCGAGCCCGCCACCGGGTGAATGCGGCCCCCCCAACTCACGCGGTCCGCAATAATCACCATGCCTCGACCAACATTGCCGGGTGTCACCACCCTTGCCGCGTTTCTCGCGTTGACGACCTGCCTTTGCCCGCCGCTGCTCGCGCAGTCGGTGCCGGAAGGTACGCCGCTGCCGGATCAACCCGCCACGCCGGCTCCCGCAACCGAGCCGGAGCAAGGCACCGTCATCCGCTCGATCGGTGTCGCTGGAGCGCAACGGCTCGAAGCCGCGACCATCGTCAGCTATATTCAGTTGCGCCCCGGCGAGGTCTACACCGCGGCACGCGGCGATCAGGCGCTCATCGATCTGGCGAAGACCGAACTGTTCGCCGATGCCACCATCGCGTTCGACGAAGCCGCAGGCAGCGTGGTGGTGACGGTCGAGGAAAACCCGATGATCAACCGGATCATCCTCGAAGGCAACCGGCGGGTCGATGACGACAAGATCCTGCCCGAAATCAACCTCGCCTCGCGCCAGATCTTCACCCGGTCCAAGGTCCGTGCAGATGTCGCGCGGATAATCGAGCTGTATAAGCGCCAGGGCCGCTTTGCCGCCAGCGTCGAGCCGCAGATGGTGATGCTCGATCAGAACCGCGTGGACGTGGTGTTCCAGATCATCGAGGGGCCGAAGTCCAAGGTCCGCCAGATCAACATCATCGGCAATACGGTGTTCTCGGACGGCGAACTAGGCGACCAGATGGTGACCAAGCCAGCCATGCTGCGCAACATCATGAGCTCGAACACCAGCTACGACCCGGACCGCCTCGCCTTCGACCAGCAGAAGCTGCGCCAGTTCTATCTGACCCAGGGGTATGCCGATTTCCGCGTCGTTTCGGCAGTGGCCGAACTGACCCCGGACAAGCGCGATTTCATTATCACCTATGTCCTGGAAGAAGGCGAGCGCTACAAGTTCGGGGCGGTGAAAGTCACCAGCCAACTGCGCGATTTCAGCAGCGAATTGCTCACCTCCTCGTTGTCGATGAAGACCGGCGACTGGTACGATGCCGGTCTGGTCGACAGCACGATCGAGGGCTTGACGGAAACCGCCGGGACATTCGGCTATGCCTTCGCCGATGTGCGCCCCGACATCCAGCTCAACCGCGAAACGCGCACGATGGATGTCAGCTTCACCGTCGCCGATGCGCCGCGCGTCTATATCGAATCGGTCGATATCAATGGCAACACGCTGACGCAGGACAAGGTCATCCGGCGCGAGTTCCGCCTGACCGAAGGCGATGCATTCAGTTCGCTACAAGTGCAGCGCTCGACTGCGCGGATCAACTCACTCGGTTATTTCCAGGAGAATTTCGAGATCGACCAGATCGAGGGTGCCGTTTCCGACCGGATCCGCCTGATCGCCAATCTTCAGGAAAAGCCGACCGGCGAATTGTCCCTCTCAGCCGGCTATTCGAGCACCGAGAGCTTCGTGTTTCAGGGCGCGATCAAGCAGAACAATTTTCGCGGTCGTGGGCAAAGCATCGGCCTCAACGCCAGCTTGTCGGGCAGTTCCCGGTCGGTCGGGGCCAGTTTCACCGAGCCGCATCTGCTCGACCGGGACATCTCACTCGGGCTGGATATTTACCGGCAGGATTCTGACAACAGCTATTATTCGAGCGACGACGCCGCAACCTACCAGCAGACCACCACCGGGTTCAGCGCCAGGGTAGGCATTCCCCTGTCCGAATATCTGGCGGTGATCGGCAGCTACACGCTGAACCTCGAGGAACTGATGCTCGACGAGACGACGTATTTCGCCGATCTCGACGGCGATGGCGATACAACGTGCGAGCCTTTGCTCGCAGGCCGCTATCTGTGCGATGCAGTCGGCAACAATATCAGCTCGATCCTCGGCGCTTCGCTTTCCTACGGCAATCTCGATAGCAACTACCGGCCCACGCGGGGAACGCGCTGGTCGCTCACCGGTCAGGTAGCCGGGCTCGGCGGAGATTCGAAGTTCCTGCGGCTGAGCGGCAAGGCCGACCGGTTCTGGAATCTGGGCAGTGGGCTGATCGTCAACGCCCACGCCGAAGCAGGCTATGTTCACAGCCTTGAGGACGGAGAGACGCGCTTCACCGACCGCTTCTTCCTCGGCGAGCCATCGCTGAAGGGGTTCGACATTCGCGGCATCGGCCCGGCAGTCGAACGCACCTATCTGGTCGCTGACGAGGACGGCGATCCCGAGGCCAGCAGCGTGACGCGCGAGGCGGTCGGCGGCAATGCCTATTACCTCGGCCGGGTAGAACTCGAACTGCCGCTGGGATCAGGCGTGCGCGAACTGGGCATCCGCCCGTCACTATTCGCCAATATCGGCTCGGTATTCGGCTTGTCCGAGCCTGCGCTGTCGCAAAGCCCGTTTCCCGATGGCAGCTTCATCGCGACGAGGGATGATGACGGCAACGCGCTGTACACGCAGAGCGCCGATGCCAATGGCGATGGCACGATCGAGACGAGCTACACCACCTCGCGCTACGCGCCCGACGGGACCGAAAACACTGCGGTGGGAACGACGGTGTCGCCGTTCACCGAGGCCTATGTCGGCAATACATGGAAGCCGCGGATTGCAGTCGGACTGGGGGTCAACTGGAACTCCCCCATGGGGCCGATCCGCTTTGACCTGTCGCATGTGATCGCCAAGCAGCCCGGCGACGACACGAAGATTTTCTCGTTCAACGTGGGCACGCAATTCTAGCAGATGCCGATATCCAACCCTACGGAGACAAATCGGGACAATTTCCGCCCTTCACCAACAAACTCTCGCGACCGCCATGCTCCAGATTGTCCTCAACGCCCCAAACGGAGCGCTCACCAAATGGAGAATGATCATGAAGAAGTTTGCAATCGCCATCGCCGCTCTCGCCACCGTCTTCAGCACTTCGGCGATGGCCGCCCCGGGCAATAACGGCCACGACAACCGCGGCTCGTCGCAGCGTACGGAACAACGGGCGGACCAGCGCCATGACGATCGCGGCCGCGGCGAAGTTCGCCAGACCCGCAACCAGCAGAGCGCGAACCGCAGTTGGAAGAAGGGCGACCGGTTCGACAGCCGCCAGGCTCGCAATTACCGGCAGATCTCGACGCCGCGTTCATACGGGCTGAGCCAGGCGCCGCGCGGACAGCGCTGGGTCCAGTCGGGCAATGACGCGGTGCTGATCGGTATCACCAGCGGGATCGTCTCGGCGATCATGGCCAACGTCATCCGTTAAAGATCAAGCGAAAGGCCCCGGTGCGCGAGCATCGGGGTCTGTTCGCGCAGCAGGGAACGGCTATCACCACCACCATGTCCACTGATCCCCACATCCTGCTTGTCGATGACGAGCGCGACATCCGCGATCCGCTGGCGAGCTATCTCGCCAAGAACGGCTTCCGCGTCACCAAGGCGGATAACGCTGCGGCGGCGCGCGAAGTGCTGGCGGTACACGCCATCGACCTGGTGCTGCTCGACATCATGATGCCGGGCGAGGACGGCATCTCGCTCGCCGGTTTCGTCCGCGCCACCAGCAAGCTACCGGTTATCTTGCTGACCGCGAAGGTCGAGGAAATGGACCGGATCATCGGGCTCGAGATCGGGGCCGATGACTATGTGAGCAAGCCGTTTTCGCCGCGCGAGTTGATAGCACGGATCAAGGCGGTGCTCCGGCGGACCAATGAAGGCGGCCGCACTGTTCATGCTCCGGAAGCAGACGGCTTCGCGTTCGGCCGCTGGATCCTGCGCACCGGCGACCGTGAACTGGTCGGCACCGATGGTGTCGCGGCGCCGCTGTCGACCGGCGAATATAATCTGCTCTACGCCTTCGTCACGCATCCGCGCCGGGTGCTGACCCGCGACCAGCTGCTCGACCAGACGCAGGGCCGCGAATTGGCCGCGTTCGAACGCAGCATCGACAACCACATCAGCCGCTTGCGCCGCAAAATCGAGGTCGATCCGGCCAAACCGCAGATCATCAAAACAGTCTGGGGCGGCGGGTACATGCTCGTCGCCGACGTGAAGCGGATATGAGGCGGTTTCTGCCGCGAACGCTGACCGCGCAGACGGCGCTGTTGCTCGGCCTCGCGCTGCTGCTGGCGCAGCTGGCCAGTTTTGCCTTTATCCTGAGCGACCGCCAGCAGCTCAGCCTGGCGCGCAGCGAAACCCCGGCGATTACCAGGTTCGCAGTCACCGCCAGCGATGTTGTCGACGCGGTGCCCGAGTTCCACCAAGCCGTGATCGAAGATCAGTCACGGCGCGGGGCGCGTTTTGCAATCGTGGACTCCCCATCCATTGCCGAGGACAACCGCGATAACGCGCTTGAAAGCCGGGTAGCCGAAGCGCTGGCGAATGCCGGGCTGACCAACGCCGCAGTCAGGGCCGCGCGTGCTCGGTTACCGGGGACCGGCGGGGATTCGGCGGCGCCCGTGTTGCGGCTGGCTGCGCAGCTGCCCGATGGCCGCTGGGTGGAAGGGCAAATGCGGACCCCGCCGCGCGATCCATTGCTGATCGCTCGGCTCGTGGCGACAACGCTGGTGCTGTATTTTTTCGTACTCGGCGCAGCGATCTGGGGCGCTCGCAGCATCAACCGGCCCTTGCGCGAGTTGACCGATGCAGCGCGGCAATTTGGCGGTCGGCTCTCGCCTCAAGTGCTGGTTCCGCGCGGCCCCGATGATGTGCGCCAGGCGATGGAAGCGTTCAACGCGATGAATGCGCGGATCGTGTCGCTGCTCGACGAAAAGGATCATTTGCTTGGCGCTATCGGCCATGATCTGCGCACGCCGCTGGCATCGCTGCGTATCCGGATCGAGAGCATGGACCCCGAAGCGGAGCGCGAGGCGGCGATCGACAAGGTCGAGGAAATGGCCGCCATGCTCGAAGACATACTTGTGCTCGCCCGGACTGGTCGGGCGCGGGTCGACCTGCGGCTGATCGACTTATCGGCGCTCGTCGAAGCGACGGCCGACGAATATATCGAACTGGGCAGGCCGGTGGAGTTCGTCCCCTCGGCGCGGCTGACCGCTCAGGTAGCGCCCGAATTGCTGCGCCGCGCCTTGCGTAATCTGATCGACAATGCAGTGACCTATGCGGGGTCGGCTCGATTGGAAGTGCTGCGCGAAGGCGATCATGCGATCATCGCAGTGCGCGATAGCGGCCCCGGCATTGCTCCGGACGAGCGCGAACGCATGTTCGAACCGTTCCAGCGTCTGGAGACTTCGCGCAGCCGCGATACCGGCGGAACCGGCCTCGGCTTGGCAATCGCGCGCAGCATTGTGGAGAACCACGGGGGCACTCTCGAGCTTATCGGGAATGAACCCAACGGGCTGATTGCAAAGCTCAGCTTGCCGATCGCGGCATAACCACGGCGTTTCAGGAAGGCCGACTTCCGCAGCGGCGATTGCCAAAGTGATGGCGCTTGCGCATTGTCGGGCGAATAATCGACGGGAGAACGATCATGGCTACACCGCCCACCGCGCGCTTCGCTTTCATGAAGCTGCATGTGCCCGACATGGCGCCTGCGCTGGCGTTTTGGCAGGAGGCGTTCGGGTTTGTCGTCACCGGTACTTACGATCTGCCGCAATTCCTGGAAAACATTCTCGCGCTGCCGGGCCAAACGGAGAGCGGACCGACGCTGATGCTGCTCCAGCCGCGCCCCGATCAGGACGTTACCGTGGGTCCGGGTCATGGGCCGTTGGGTCTGGTCGTAATGAATATTCATGCCAGCTTTGCCCACGCGCTGGCATCTGGCGCGACTTCGGTGATGGAGCCGGAGGACGTTGGCGGGGTGATCGTGGCGGTGCTCGCATCGCCGCAGGGGCACCAGATCGAACTCGTCCAGCCGCTGCCGCGATGATCCTCACCTGACGAGACTGCCGGACTAAGCCGGCTTCGCCCTCGCCCGCCCGTCGATCAGCCCGCCGTTCACCACCCCCAGCGCAAACACCAGCGCCGCAATAATCAGCGCGGGTATAGCCGTGATCGTCATGATCGTTTGCAAGGGCAAGGTGGCCGCAAGCGCCAACCCGCCGAGCCACGGGAACACGATCCCGCCGAACCGCCCGACCGCGCCCGCCCAGCCGATGCCGGAAGCGCGCATTTCCGGCGGATAGGCAAGCGTGGCGAGGTTATTGATCCCCGTCTGCCCGCCGACCTGGCAGAAATTCCACACCACCAACGCCGTCACGAACGCAATCGCGGCTTCTGGTGGCACAAAGCCGATGGAGAAAATTGCCGCCGCATCGACTACGAAATACGCCGCGATCAGCCAATAGGGGTTCATCCGGTCCATCAGCCAGCCCATCGCCAACGTGCCGCTCGCGCCGCCGAAATAACCGATGATCATATAGAACGCGAAAGTCTCCAGCGGCATGCCGTTCATCTCGTACAGGAACGTCGCGAGGTAATTGGCCAGCAGCGAGATATTGCCGAGCGAGAAGAAGCACAGCGTAAACAACAGGATCGTTTGCATTCGGTAGCGCAGACCGAACATTGCGAGCGGGCCGAGCGTCGAAACTTCAGCCTGATCGCCCATGCGGAACTGCGCGCCTTCGGGGATGGCCACGCGCGGGTCCAGCTTCCGGATCATGCGTTCGATACGCGGATCGGACGGGTTACGGTTCACGCGGAAGCTGAGGCTTTCGGGCACGAAGAACAGCAACGCCAGCGCCGCCAGCGGAACCAGGCCGCCGACGATGAAGAACCCTTCCCAGCCCAGTTCATCCAGCCACCAAGCGGTCATCGCGCCGCTGGCCAGATTGCCGCCCGAAAAGCACACCAGCGCGATCGACATGAACAACGCCCGCCGCCGTTTGGGCGCGCTTTCGGACAGGATGGCGAGGCCGACTGGCAGCATCGCGGAAAAGAACACGCCCGATACACCGCGGAGCCATGCCAGCATCTCGAAGCCGGTCGAAAACGCTGCCCATAGCGACAGGCTGCCGAACCCGATCAGGCACATCGCCAGCACCGGCTTGCGCCCGATCCGGTCGGCCAGCGGCGGCATGATCAGCGCGCCGATGAACATGCCGATCTGCTGGAAATTGACCACCGGGGCCATATCGACCGGACTGCCGCCGAGCCCTTCGGCGATCTTCGGCAGGATCTTGCCGAGGAAGTACATGTCAAACCCGTCAAGGAACAGGATGGTAGAAACGACCACCAGCATCATGATTTCGCGCGCGCCAACAGGGCGGTTGTCGATAAACGCGGCAACGTCGAACCGTGCCGGGTTTGCTGCTGTGCTGGCCATGAACTCTCCCACCTGATCTTTTGCGGGGAGAGTGACTTTGTCCGGCGGTTCCGTCAATCGCCGTTAGCGGAAACATCCGGCTGCGGGTTGTTCGGCACGAGGATCAGCACGCCGTCCTCGATCCGCACCGATGCGAGGCGCGAGAGCAGGTTCATCCCGATCACATTGGTGCTGCCCAGCCCCGGCGCGATAATCGCATCCAGCCCGCGTGCCGCAACATTGCCGAACTGCAATTCATCGATGGCGGTCATTTCAGCGGCAACTGCGCCGTTGGCGGTCTGCATCCGGATCGGCAGCCCGCCCGCGCGCGGTTCCAGCCCGGCCAGTTCTGCCGTCTCCGGCGACACTGCGGTGAGCGTAGCGCCGGTATCGACGAGGAAATTTACGTCACGCCCGTTCACTTGCGCGCGAATCCAGTAATGCCCGTCCGGTGCCATCGGCACGCGCGTTTCGCCGCCTTCGACCACTTGCTGCGGCAGGCCCATTTCGGGAACCGCCATCGAAAAGCGCGGATCGAGCCGGGAAAGTTGCAGCACCACCAGCAGCAGCACTCCCATCAGCCCCAACGTGCTGACGGTCCGCATGGCCCGCCCCAGCAACGGCACACGCCCGATCAGCATAGTCCCGATCAAGCCAAGCAGCATCGCCCCCATCGCGGCCATAAGCAGGCCGGAACGCGGTACCTCGCGGATTGAATGCGCGATTTGGTCCCAGATCGGGGCGAATTCCATGATGGCGGTCTAGCGCACTATGGAATGAAAGGGAAACATCCTGCTAACCATCGTTAAATGTCGGCCCTTCCGCTGGTTGGGACCGTGTTAAGCGGCCGCCGCTTCCTTGTGCCGCGAACCGAGTTCCAGATTGAGCATCTCTGCCAACAGGAACGCCAGTTCGAGCGATTGCGCGGCGTTGAGGCGCGGGTCGCAATGCGTGTGGTAGCGGTCAGCCAGTTCGCTATCGGTGATCGCGATTGCACCGCCGGTGCACTCGGTCACGTCCTGCCCGGTCATCTCGATATGGATGCCGCCAGCATGCGTGCCTTCGGCGCGGTGGACCGCGAAGAAGCCGCGCACTTCGGCTAGAATCCGTTCGAACGGGCGGGTTTTGTAGCCCGATTCGGATTTGATGACGTTGCCGTGCATCGGATCGCAGCTCCACACCACCTTGTGGCCTTCGCGGGTGACGGCCCGTAGCAGCGGGGCGAGGCCCGCTTCCACCTTGTCGTGGCCGAACCGGCTGATCAGCGTGATCCGCCCGGCTTCACGCGCAGGGTTGAGCGTATCCAGCATTGCCAGCAACGCATCGGGCGTAAGGCTGGGGCCGCATTTCAGGCCGATGGGGTTGTTCACCCCGCGCAGGAATTCGACATGCGCGCTGCCTTCGAACCGCGTACGGTCGCCAATCCACAGCATATGTGCAGACGTGTCGTACCAATCGCCTGTGAGCGAATCCTGCCGGGTCATCGCCTGTTCGTACGGCAACAACAGCGCTTCGTGGCTGGTGTAGAAGCTGGCGGTTTTGAGCGCCGGCTCGTTTTCCACATCGACCCCGCAGGCCTCCATGAAGTCGAGCGATTCGCCGATCCGGTCAGCGACGGATTTGAACTGATCGGCCCATGCGCTGCGGCCCATGAATTCGAGCGTCCAGCGGTGGACTTCTCGCAGGTTGGCGTAGCCGCCGCCCGCGAACGCGCGCAGCAGGTTCAGCGTGGCCGCTGCCTGGCTGTAGGCCCGGAGCATCCGCTGCGGATCGTTGCGGCGGGTTTCCGCGTTGAATTCGATGCCGTTGATATTGTCACCCAAGTAGCTCGGCAATTCGATGCCGCCGATGGTCTCGGTGGGCGAGGAGCGCGGCTTGGCGAATTGGCCCGCAATACGGCCGACCTTCACCACCGGCTGCTTGCTGGCAAAAGTGAGCACAGCGGCCATTTGCAGGATAACGCGGAACATATCGCGGATATTGTTCGCGCCGAATTCGGCGAAACTTTCCGCGCAGTCGCCGCCTTGCAGCAGGAACCCGCGCCCTTCGGAAACAGCGCCCAGCTCAGTCTTCAGCGCGCGCGCTTCGCCTGCAAATACCAGCGGGGGAAAACCAGCCAGCGATGTTTCGGCAGCGGCCAGTTCGGCCTGATCTTCGTACACCGGAAGGTGCTTGGCGGTGAAGCGATCTGCTTTCCAGCTTTCGGGTGCCCAATTATGTGCCACGTCTTAAATCCGATCCAATTGCTTATCGCCCCGCGCCAGCGGCGAATATGTCGAGATGCGGGGGAGGATCGCGCTTACTCGCGCGCGGCCTCAGTAGCAAAGGTTACTTGGGTAATCAGACTGGCCTAAACAAGACGGGGCGTAACAAGACCCTAGCGCCCGGCGGTTGCCGGAGCAGCAGCGGCTTCGCTCGGCATGATCGCCAACCGGAACCCGCCATGCCCTTGCAGATAACGCGCCGCCAATGCGCGAATCTCCTCGGGTGTGGTGTCCGAACTGTCGCGCATGATCGAGCGCAGATGACGCACCCGCTCGGGATCGAACGCCGCCCCTTGCAACTGATTCAGCCAGAACGTGTGCCCGGTCTGCGCGCGTTGAATGAACTGGATGGAAGGTTCTACCACCCGCGCCAGTTCGTCCGCCGTGGGGCCGTTAGTCGCTAGATCACGGGCGATATCGTCGGCAGCGGCGAAGAAGGCGGGCTGCATCGATGGTTCGATCTGCACCAGCGCAAACAGCGTGCCGCCAGTGGTGACATCGAGCGGCCAATTGGAACTGACGAACGGCGAATAAGCCGCGCCCGCAGTTTCGCGCAGTTGGTCGATCAGCCGGTTGCCGAAGATCTGCGCCAACAGATCGAGCTTGCGGCTTTCCGGCAAGCTGGCCGAACCGCCACCGGTAGGCCAGGCGATAACCGCAGCCGACTGGTCAGGATCGCCGCCGTGGGTCAGCACCAGCGGAGTGGTGTTCGCTTCGGGAAACGCCATCGGGCGCGCCGCAATATCGGCGGGGAGCGGCGTGCGCGCGGGCAAAGCGCCGAACGTGGCGTTAAGCGCGGCGATGGCGGCGGGCTTGGAAATATCGCCGAACACATCCACTTCGACCGGGCCTTGCGCCAGCAGTCGCTCCCACACTTCGCGGAAGCGTTCGGGCGTGGCGGCGGCCAGCATCTCGGGATTGGGGGTGGCGAAGCGCGGATCGCGCGCGTGCAGCAGCCAGTCAAGATCGCGGCCGAGCACCCCGTTCGGGTCGGCGCCGTAGCTGCCATAGGATAGCTGTGCCGATGCCCGCGCGCGTTCCAGCGGCGCTACATCCCAGCGCGGCATCGCCAGCTTGGCGGCGAACAGATAGAGTTGGTCGGCGAGGTCTTCCGCGCGGGTTTGCGCATCGAAGGTGAACACGCCTTCCTCGATCCCGAAGGAGAAGCCTAGCTTGCGGCCAGCTGCGATCCGGTCAAGATCGTTCTGCCCCAGCGTGCCGATGCCGGAATTGACGAGCGCCATCTGGCCGAGCGTGGCGTACACCGCCTCGTCGTCCGCAATGCCGCGCCAGCCTGCGCCGAAGCGCACGCGCACCGTTACGCGGCCCGGTTCATTGTCGCTGTCGAACAGCAGGGCGCGCACGCCGTTGGCCCACGTCACCCGCTCGGTTTCGACCACGCCGAGCATTTCGTGCGCTACCGGCAATTGCGGTTCGCCGATCGCGGGCAGGTCAGCGAAGTTGATCGCTGCTGCATCTTCCCGCGCTGCGCCCGAAGCGACGACCGGGGCCTCCAGAGCGACCCGCAATTGCGCCGGGGTCACTTCGCCCGGTTCACTGGTCAGCATCACCGCGCGGATCACATCACCCGCAAACAAGGCGCGGGTGTGTTCGAGCACTGTCTCAGGCGTCAGGCGCGGGCGGAGCGAGCGGAACACTTCGAGGAAGGTCGCAGGCGTGGCCACTGCCTCGCGAATATCGACTGCACCCACCACGGAATCGGCCAAAGCGGACCCCGCCTGAATGCGCGCCTGTTCCACCTGGTTGACGAACGCGATATCGAATTCGGAAGCTTCCCGGTCAATCTCGGCCTGACTCGGCGGTTGCGCGAGTGCATCGGCGATGACGCCGCGCACATCGGTCAGCGCGCTCTCCCAATCGGCGGTGAGCGGCGCGAATGATACGAAGGTGCCATCGACCGACCGGCTGACCTTGTCGCGCCCGACTTGTGCATAAAGGAAGCTGCCGCCTTCACGCGCCGCTGCTTCCAGCCGCCGCGAAACAATCGCTGCGGCCAGCGAATCGAGCAGCATGCCGCGATTATATTCGATATTGTCGACCACCTGCACCCACGGGCGCATGATCGCGAAAGTGACTGCGCGCGGCTGGCCGGGTTCGGTCAACACTTGCACATCGCCCACAGGGATGACCGGGCTGGCAGGATCGGACAAGTCCGCCGTCATGCCTTCGGGCGCCGCCGGATCGCCGAAATCGGGCGCTTCGGTTAGCGGGCCAGTCGCTTGCCAATCGCCGAATTCACGCTCCACAATCGCGGCCAGCAGGCGCGGATCGGCATCGCCGACCAGCACTACCACCGCGTTTTCGGGGCGATACCAACGCTGATGGAACGCGCGCACCGAAGCGGCAGTGGCTGCCCCAAGCGTTTCGACCGTACCGATGGGATTGCGCACGGCGAGCCGCTGCCCGGCGAAGAATACCTGCCGCGTGGCATCGGCGATGCGCCGTCCGGCACCGGCATTGTCGCGCCGTTCGGCCAGCACAATCGGGACGTCGGCAGTGAGATTGGTGGCGGACAGTGCAGGCTCGCGCACCATGCCGGCGAAGCGGCGCACGCTATCATCCAACGTAGTGCGGTTCGCGTTGGGCAGATCGAGCTTGTACACCGTCTGCGTCGGGCTGGTGGTGGCGTTGGTATCGAAGCCAAGGCTCGCGCCCAAACGCTGGAAATACGGAATGGCCTCGCCCGGTCCGAATTCACGCGATTCGCGGAAGATCAGATGTTCGATGAGATGCGCGAAGCCCTGCTCACTATCGGTTTCGTGCAGCGAACCGGCATCAATCGCGATGCGCAGCGAAATCTGGCACGGCGGCACGCCGTTCTGGCGCACCGCGTAGCGCACTCCGTTAGGCAATTCGCCCATCAGCCACTGCGGATCGACCGGAATATCGGTGCCGCGAAAAATCCACGGATCGGTTGGCTTGGCATATACCGGGGCGGCATCCTGCGCCGTGGGCTGCATCGTGCAAGCGCTCTGCGCGAACGCCGGAACGGGGAGCAGCAGGGCAAGCGGGAGGAGAAAGCGAGCGGCGCGCGGAAACAGGTTCATGGTCCGTGTCATAGCCGTTCGATGAATGAAGGGCCAATGAATGAATGCAGCCAAAAACCTATACCGCTAAAGAATAGCTAGCCCGCTCCCTACTCAGCGCTGCCTTGCCCCTCCCGCTATGCGCGCCTACATCGCTGGTATGTTCATAGAAACCGAAACCACGCCCAACCCCGCCACGCTCAAGTTCCTGCCCGGCAGGAAGGTGATGCCATCGGGCACGCGCGACTTCGCCACCCCCGAGGATGCCGAAGCCTCGCCCTTGGCGCAGGCGCTGTTCGATACCGGCGAAGTTACCGGCGTGTTCTTCGGCGGCGAGTTCGTATCCGTCACCGCCGCGCCGGGGGCCGAATGGGCTTCGCTCAAGCCGCAAGTCGTGGCGGTGCTGCTCGATCACTTCATCTCCGAAGCGCCGCTGTTTTCCGGCCCTGACGCGAGCGGGCTTTCGGTGCCTGCCGAGGATGCAGATGTGGGCGACGATCCCGCCGATGCGGATATCGTCGAACAGATCAAGGAATTGCTCGAAACCCGCATCCGCCCGGCTGTAGCCAATGATGGCGGCGATATTCGCTACCGGGGCTTCCGCGAAGGCGTGGTTTATCTGCAAATGCAGGGCGCGTGTTCGGGCTGCCCCAGTTCCACCGCCACGCTAAAGCACGGCATCGAAGGCCTGCTCAAACACTACGTCCCGGAAGTGACCGAGGTGCGCGCGGCGTGAGCGGACAATTGACTGACGATGCGCTAAACCAGCTTTTCCGTGATGCCCGCACCCACACTCACTGGCTCGACGCGCCAGTAACCGACGCCAATATCGCCGCGATTTACGAATTGGCCAAGATGGGGCCGACCTCCGCCAACCAAAGCCCCGCACGATTTGTTTGGTGCCGCACGGATGAGGCGAAGGCGCGGCTGTCAGCTATCGCTGCGGAAGGCAACAAGGCCAAGATCCTCGCCGCGCCGGTCACGGTGATCCTCGGCTACGATCTCGATTTCCACGAGCAATTGCCGTGGCTGTTCCCGCATACCGATGCCCGCGCATGGTTCACCGGCGATGAGGACAAGCGCCGCGAAAGCGCGTGCCGCAACTCCGCCTTGCAAGGCGCTTACCTGATACTGGCGGCGCGCGCGCTCGGCTTCGATTGCGGCCCTATGTCGGGCTTCGATCAGGATGCAGCCACCGCAGCATTCTTCGCCGACCAACCGCGCGTGCGCGCCGACTGGATCTGCTCGATCGGGTACGGCGATCCCGCACCGCTGCATGGCCGCAGCCCGCGCCCCCAATTCGACGTTTTCAACCGTCTGGCCTGAACCGGCCACTACTTTGCGGACCCAACCATTGCGGACTCTGGCAATAGAATGCGCGACCGAGGCCTGTTCGGCGGCGCTGTTCGAAGATGGCGTGCTGCTGGCAGGCGCGTTCGAGGTAATCGGGCGCGGCCATGCCGAACGGCTAGTGCCGATCATCGCCGAATTGCCGGGCCGGGGCCGCGCGGATCGCATTCTCGTGTCGCTCGGTCCCGGCAGTTTTACCGGAGTGCGCGTAGGATTGGCAGCGGCGCGCGCGCTGGCGCTGGCATGGCGCGCAGAATGCCTCGGCTATCCGACCTTAGCGCTGGTCGCCGCGCAAGCATTGGCCCAACGCTCCGGGCCGGTCAGCGTGTGCATGAGCGGCGGGCACGGCGAATGGTTCGTGCAGGATTTCGGCGCGGACGGCCTGCCCGAACATCAACTGCAATCGCTGGCGCCCGATCAGGCGCGACTTAATCGCCGCCATGCATTTGCTGCTGGCAGCAAAGCGCGCGAATTGCTCGAATCTGCTGGCCCGGATCAGGAAGTACTCGATATTCTTCCCGATGCGCGGCAGGTTATGGCAATGTGTGCCGACCTGCTCATCGCCGACCTCACTCCGATCTACGGTCGCGCGCCCGATGCACGCCCCACCGTCACACGCCCATGATCAACGATCCGCTCGATCAGATCATGCGGGTGATGGACGAGGCGTTCGATCCTGCATTCGGGGAAGCGTGGACACGGCGGCAGATTTCGGATGCGTTGTCCCGCCCCAAAACCTTTTACTTGCTCGGTTATGCAGCCGATCCAGCAGCCGAAGCGCATGGCTTCACGCTTTCGCGGCAAGTGGTGGATGAAGAAGAACTGCTGCTGATCGCCGTCAGGCCGGATTGGCGCGGCCAGCGCGTGGGCTGGAATTTGCTCGAAGAATTGCACGAAGCGGCGAAAAGCCGCGGAACAACTCGGCTGTTTCTTGAAATGCGCGATGGCAATCCAGCCCAGCATTTTTACGAAAAATTCGGTTTTCGATTAATCGGGCGGAGGCGCGCATATTACCGGATGGCCGCACATGGCCCGATCGATGCGCTTACATTTGCGCTGGACCTATAGTCTATAGTCTGCGGTTAATTTGAGTATCCGCTGCATTTGATCGCAAAACCGTAGTTCCCGCCCTTGAAATGACGATATGAATGTTACAAAGGCATCATTCCCATTCCGCCACGAGAAGCAGGAAGCGGATTGTGTCGCAAAGAAATCGAGGAACATATGGATAATTCTGCAACCGACGCGCATGAAATGCTGATCACGCTTACTTCGGATATCGTGACTGCGCATGTCGCCAATAACAATGTTAACGTGGTCGATGTTCCTGCATTGATTACCAGCGTATTTACTGCGCTAGCTGGTCTTGGAAATGAAGCTGTAGTTGTTGCTCGGCCTGAACCAGCGGTTTCGGTACGCGCTTCGGTGAAAGCCGACCACATCGTCTGCCTTGAAGACGGTAAGAAGATGAAGATGCTTAAGCGCCATCTGATGACCGACCACGGCATGACGCCTGATGAATATCGGGAACGTTGGGGCCTCGGTTCCGATTATCCAATGGTTGCGCCGGATTACGCTGAAAAGCGCCGCGAATTGGCCAAGAAGATCGGCCTCGGTCGTAAGCCCGGCCAGAAGCGCGGTCGGCGGAAAGCCGTCGTCGCCGCTTGATCTGACTGCGGTGTTGAGCATGACGCCCCGCCACCCTATGTGGTGCGGGGCGTTTTGCTTTTTGCGTCCGAATAGGAAGCCCGTGTGAACCAGAAAATCGATCTCGAAGCGCTGTGCGCTGAACGCGGCCTGCGCATTACCGAACAGCGCCGGGTGATTGCCCGCGTGCTTTCCGAAAGCGACGACCACCCCGATGTGGAAGCGCTGCATACGCGCGCCGCCGCCGTCGATCCCAAAATCTCCATTGCCACAGTGTACCGCACCGTACGCCTGTTCGAAGAAGCAGGCATTCTGGACCGGCACGATTTCGGCGATGGCCGCGCCCGCTATGAAGCTGCACCCGAAGCGCACCACGATCACTTGATCGATGTGGAGAGCGGCAAAGTGGTGGAATTCGTCGACCCCGAACTGGAAGCGCTGCAACGCCAGATCGCGGAAAAACTCGGCTACCGTTTGGTCGATCACCGGATGGAGCTTTACGGCGTGCGGCTCGACCGCGAGGATTGAGGTCAATCTGCCCAACTACCACCAAGCCCGCTCATTCTGAGCCTGTCGCAGGATCTTGTGCCTTGCTTGCCGGATCGTGGCGGATGCAGCGTGTAATCCTCCGACAAGCGCAGGATGAGCGGGTGTGGGTTAGTTAGTATGACACCCCAGCGCGCCGCGATTGCTACGGGGCATCCCGGCACGATCACCACTATCGGCTGGGCGCGCATCGGCCTGCGCTTCAGCGCATTGGCCGTTACGCTGATCGCCTGCATCCCGCTGCACTACCTCTACCGCGTGTTCGCCTACGGCTCGCCATTCCCGATGCTGTGGCTGCGGATGGCGACGCGCATTTGCGGCGCGCGGGTGGAGCGGATCGGCACTGCGCTGCGGCGCGATGTGGTGTTCCTCGCCAACCACGTAAGCTGGCTCGACATTCTCAGCCTTGCGGGGGCGAGCGGCACCGCGTTTGTCGCCAAAGCCGAAACCGCCAAGGTGCCGCTGGTCGGTTGGCTCGCGCGATTGAACCGCACAGTATTCGTTCAACGCGAGGCGCGCATGGATGTCGCCGAGCAGATCAACGCCGTGCGCGAGGCGTTGGCGGATAATTGGTCGGTCACGATTTTCCCCGAAGGCACCACCACCGATGGCCGGTCGCTGCTGCCGTTCAAATCATCGATGCTCAAAATCCTCGAACCGCCCCCGCCCAGCGTAATGGTCCAGCCGGTGCTGATCGATTACGGCGCGTTGGCCGAAGAAATCGGCTGGGTGGGTGACGAAACCGGGCTCGACAACGCCAAGCGCATCCTCTCCCGGCGCGGCAGTTTCCCGGTGAAGCTGCATTTCCTCGAACCTTTCGCCCCTGCCGATAATCCCGGACGCAAGGCAATAGCCGCACGCGCTCGGGCGGAAATCGAGGCCAAATTGGTCGCCACTCTCGCTGCGCCGCTGCGCCCCTTTGCCCATGCGGCAGCCCCGGTGAGGTATGCTCCAACCCCCGAGGTGGATTCCTGAGCCGGTTGCGCCTATAGGCCCGCTCCCATGTCAGTTACCGATCTTCCCAAAACCTACCGCGTCAAAAGCTTCGGCTGCCAGATGAACGTCTATGATGGCGAACGCATGGCCGAATTGCTCGATGCGCAGGGCATGGCTCCCGCTGCCGAAGGCGAGGAAGCGGAACTGGTCGTGCTCAACACCTGCCACATCCGCGAGAAGGCTACCGAGAAGGTCTATTCGGATGTCGGGCGGCTGACCAAAGCGGGCCGCAAGGCAGGCCGCCAGCCCATGATCGCGATTGCGGGCTGTGTCGCGCAGGCCGAAGGTGCGGAGATCATGGCGCGCGCCCCGGCGGTCGGCCTCGTAGTCGGCCCGCAAGCCTATCACCGCCTGCCGGAAATGGTCGCGCGCGCGGCATTGGGCGAGCGTCACGCGGATACTGATATGCCCGAGGACGCGAAATTCGCCGCCCTCCCCGCGCGCCGCCGCGTCGGGCCGAGCGCGTTTCTCACCGTGCAGGAAGGGTGCGACAAGTTCTGCACTTATTGCGTCGTTCCCTACACCCGCGGCGCTGAAATATCGCGGCCATATAGTGACTTGCTGCGCGAAGCCGAGAAACTGGTGGAAGCAGGCGCGCGCGAAATCACCCTGCTCGGGCAGAACGTCAACGCATGGAGCGGAACCGATGCGCAGGGCCGCGCGGTTGGCCTCGACGGGCTCGCAAGGGAGCTGGCCAAGCTGCCGGAATTGCGCCGTATTCGCTACACCACCAGCCACCCGAATGACGTGACTGATGGCCTCATCGCGGCGCATGGCGAGAACCCCAAGCTGATGCCGTTCCTGCACCTCCCGGTTCAATCTGGATCGGACCGGGTGCTGAAGGCGATGAACCGCAGCCACACCGCCGACAGCTACCTGAAACTGCTCGAACGCTTCCGCGCCGCCCGGCCCGATATTGCGCTGAGCGGTGATTTCATCGTCGGCTTTCCCGGCGAGACCGAGGCTGAATTTGCCGAAACGGTCAGCCTGGTCGACGCAGTCGGTTACGCGCAGGCGTACAGCTTCAAATACTCCCCTCGCCCTGGCACCCCCGCTGCCAGCATGGACGGCCAGATCACCCGCGAGGTGATGGAAGACCGCCTCGCCCGCCTCCACGCATCGCTGAACCGCGACCAGTTCGCCTTCAACCGCACGACCGAAGGCCGCGTGTGCGAAGTGCTGGTGGAACGCAGCGGCAAGCTGCCCGGCCAGTGGCTCGGAAAATCGCCATGGTTGCAATCTGTGCTGTTCACCGGCGAGGCTGCAATTGGCGATGTGGTCCGCGTGGAACTGGTCGAGGCCGGCCCGATGTCGGTGCAAGGCAAGCTGGCCTAATTGAATAACAAAAGACAATTCTGTGACTTTCCACGGCAGATCGCACAGGCCCATCTTGCCAGCCGCCAATGCAGGCCTACCTTCACACTATAACCCCGTGAAAGGAATCGATGGCCCGCAAAACCACCCGCACCGAACACGCCAGTTCGGACTTCGCCCATCCCGAAGATCGTCGTGACCCATCGCGGCGGGCACGGATCGAACTGACATTCGATGAACAGGTGGTGCTGGGGCGGCTGTTTGGCCAGTTCGATGCCAACCTCGTGCAGATCGAAAACCGGCTCGGCGTGTATATCGGTGCGCGCGGCAACAAGGTCGCGATCGAAGGCGCGCCGGATGCAGTGGCGCGGGCGCGCGATGTGCTGACCAAGATGCATGAAAAGCTGCTGACCGGGCAGGAAATGGATAGCGGCGCCATCGAAGCGCTGATCATGATGAGCAATGAGCCTACGCTCGAAGGGATCATCACCGGCGATGCACCCTCCGCATCGATCGCGATCCGCACGCGCAAGAAAACGATCCTGCCGCGCACGGCGATGCAGGCCGAGTATATGCGCCAGCTTGCCAGCAACGAACTGATCTTCGCGCTCGGGCCGGCAGGCACCGGCAAGACCTATCTGGCGGTGGCGCAGGCGGTGGCGCAGCTTATCACCGGCAGCGTGCAGCGCCTGATCCTTAGCCGCCCCGCCGTGGAAGCGGGCGAGAAGCTCGGCTTCCTGCCCGGCGACATGAAGGAAAAGGTCGATCCGTACCTGCGCCCGCTTTACGATGCGCTGTATGATACGATGCCGCCCGAACAGGTGGAACGGCGGCTGGCAAGCGGCGAAATCGAAATCGCCCCCATCGCCTTCATGCGCGGGCGGACGCTGGCGGATAGCTTCATCATCCTCGACGAAGCGCAAAACACCAGCCGCGAACAAATGAAAATGTTTCTCACCCGCTTCGGCGCGAACAGCCGGATGGTGGTGTGCGGCGATCCCAAACAGGTCGATATCCCCGGCGGCCCGGCGATGAGCGGGCTGGTCGATGCGGTTGCCCGCGTCGAGGGGCTGGAAGGGATCGGCGTGACGCGGTTCGGCATTGCAGATGTGGTGCGCCATCCGATTGTGGGGCGGATTGTGGAGGCTTATGAGGGGCCTGGGAGTTGAGGCAATAGCTCAGTCTGGTAACGCCATGCGACCCCATTGCGGACATCCCGGCGATCTCTTATTCCGTTTGCCGCAACGTCCGAAAGCGGATGTGGGGGAAAGCAATGACTCGAGGTTCGATCGCCGCGTTGCTTTCGCTACTCCTGATGGTGGCACCTGCATTCGCTGAGGTACCTATTCAAATTGCTGAAACGGGCCACGCGACCGTACCGGTCCAAGGTCCATTCGGTGAGCAGCAGTTTGTACTGGACACAGGTGCGGAAGGGAGTGCGATCTACGAGGATTTTGCGAGTTTGTTCGGCCTAGCGGCTTCGGGGAGCATCGAAGTTCAGGGACAAACCGGAACCTCGGATTTGGTTATCGTCAGAATCGAGGAGTTATCCTTTGACGGTGTAACCAAAGGGCCGATTGAGGCGGCTAGGTTGCCTGCCCGTGCGGACCACGTTCCCTTGGCGGGGATAGTGGGTCTGGATCTTTTTGGCGATAGAACCTTGGTCTTCGATTTGGGCGCGCGCCGAGCGTCGCTGCTTGGTCCCGGAATGGTGCCGGCCGATCTCAGGAGCGACCCGATAACCGCAACGACTACAACGGGCGGGTTGCTCACAGTGCCGGTACGAATTGGATTGGTCACCGCGACAGCAGTGATCGATACGGGCGCTCGGAAGACCCGGATCAACTGGAATCTAGCTCGATTGCTGAATATCCATCCGGCCGACCTTTCCGCGGGCGACACGATTCACGGAGCGACTAACGAGGCGATCGTGACAGGATCTACGCGATTGCGAGATGTCGATCTTGGAGGTCGCCACATTGCTGACGCACCTGTTTTGGTCGCTGATCTTCCTGTGTTCGAGGTCTTTGGCGTGGCCGACCAACCAGCTGTGATTCTTGGCATGGACTGGCTCTGGGAAACGCGGATGGTGGTGGATTTCCCCGGTCGGCGGGTTTGGTTTGAACCGGCGAACTAGGCGGTCTGATCGCTCGCTGCTCACTCTCGCTCTTTCGTGAGGCTGGCTGGCGGCACCATCGGCGAATAGGCTGTTTGCGTGGCTCTTTGGAACAAGGATAGGCATTCCCCCGCCGATATAAATCATCACTAACCACTCATTCCTGACGGTCCCTATGTTATACAAACCAATAGGGAGTTGAGCGCCACCCCGGAGACCCACTTGCAACTCGACACAGACACCGAAGACTGGCCCCCCGGCGACTGGGAACCCCTAGCCCTGCGCGCCGCCTCCGCGGCCGCTGAAGTCGCGCCAGAACTCGCGAACGAACGCCTCTCAGCCAGTCTCCTCTTCACCACCGACGAGGAAATCCACACCCTCAACCGCGAATGGCGCCAGCGCGACAAGCCCACCAATGTCCTCAGCTTCCCCATGCTCGACCGCGACGACCTGCTCGACCTAGCCCCGGATGGCCCGCCCGAATTGCTCGGCGATATCGCGCTTGCGTATGAGACTTGCGCGCGCGAAGCGGCGGACAAGGGCATCACCGTAGAAGCGCACACCGCGCACCTGATTATCCACGGGTTGCTCCACCTCGCCGGTCATGATCATGAAATATCCCCAGCCGATGCCGATGCTATGGAACAGCTTGAGATAAAGGCGCTTGCGCTGATGGGCATAACCGACCCATATGGCGACCACCACTAGGGTGTATTGATATTCAGCCCAGGCCGGGCTGCAAATGGCCGCTTTTCGCGCTTCCGGTGCTCACGGCCCCAAAAGGCCGCTCCGCTCCGGGTCGCGAAAATCAACCATTTTCGCCTCAGCCTGAACTGAATCCCAACACACCCTACCCACTTGAAGGACTACGACAGGGCAATGCCCGAAGCTGATAAAACGGACGGCTCCCAAACAGGAGATGCCGACAGTAGCACCACCGCTGCCCCCACCAATGGCGGCGGCTTGTGGGGCGCGATACGCGGATTGTTCGAGGACCAGTCGTCCGACAATTCGCTGCGCGCGCAGCTCGAAGAAGCCATCGACGAGCATGACACCAGCTCCCGCAAACGCGGCGATCTTTCGCCAGTCGAAGTCACGATGCTGCGCAACCTGCTCCATTTCAGCGAACATGATGCCGACGATGTGGCGATCCCGCGCGGGCAGATCATCGCGATTCCAGCGGAAAGCACCTGGGAACAGATGGTCGCACTGTTTTCCGAACATGGCCATTCGCGGATGCCCGTGTTCGGTGAAGACTTAGACGATGTGATCGGGATGATGCACGTCAAGGATGTGTTCCCGTTCCTCGCCAACGGCACCCCGCCGCCAAGTGACTGGACCACGCTGATGCGCCAGCCGCTATATGTGCCGCAATCGCGCGGCGCGCTGGATGTGCTGGCGGATATGCGTTCGCGCCGCATCCATCTCGCGATTGTGGTCGATGAGTTTTCGGGCACCGACGGGATCATCACCATCGAAGATCTGGTCGAAGAAATCGTCGGCGAGATCGAAGACGAGCATGATGATGCGCCGGTCGATCTGCTGGTTCAGGTGGAAGACGGCGTATGGGATGCCGATGCCCGCGCCGAACTGGAGGATGTGGCCGAGCGCGTGGGCGATCCGCGCCTCGCCGAAATCGAAGAAGCGGTCGATACGCTGGGCGGTTTGGCCTTCGTGCTGGCGCAGAAAGTGCCGCAACCCGGCCATATGCTCGATCATCCGAGCGGCTGGCGGATCGAAATTACCGCAGGCGACGAAACCCATGTCACCCGAATGCGCCTGTTCGCCCCGCGCGTGGATGACGAAGCCGAGCTGGAGCTGTAATCTGGCGCTTCGCAGTGGTTAAGTTTGTGCGGTGCACAAGTTTTAACGCCGCAGGTGCGAAACTTACTCGACAGTACCCCCGCAACACAGGACAAGGGCACTATGCGCCGCCTGCCACCTTTGCGAGCATTGGAAGCTTTTGTGCGCGTGGTGCGCCTTGGATCGGCGCGCGCTGCGGCGGATGAGCTTGGCCTCAGCCCATCGGCGCTGTCGCGGCGCATCGGCAATCTGGAAGATTTCACCGGCAAGAAGATGTTCTCGCGGTCCGGCCAGTCGATGCGCCTGACTGCAGAAGGGCGCGCGTTTTACGATAATGTGTCGCCGCATCTCGAAGCGCTGGCTTCCGCGGTGGAAGCGCAGAGCGAGAACTTGCAGCTGATGCGGCTGCGGCTGGGTGTGATGCCGCTGTTCGGCACGCAGCGGCTGTTCCCCCGGCTGGCCGAACTGCGCGCGCTGCATCCGCGCCTGCATCTGGACATCGATACCGGGTCGAACCTGATCGACCGGGTCGGCGACACGCTCGATGCCGCCATCGCGCTGACCGAGATGGCCGGGCCGGGGTTCCATTCGGTACGCTTCGGACGCAACCGGCTGCACGCCATCGCCAGCGCCACGCTGGTGGCCGAGCTCGGCACGGTGCCCGATCCGGACAAGCTGGAGAAGCAGACCTTCCTCGTCCACAACGATATGCCGCGCAGCCTGGAAGTGTGGAAGGCGGCGCTGGGCATGGAAGCGCTGCAACCTGCCGCCATCGATCATTTCGATTCGGGGCAGATGATTCTGGAGGCGGCTGCACAGGGCCTCGGCATTGCGATCATGCATGATGATCACCTCGCCCGGAACAATGATCCGCGGCTGGCGATGCTGTATGATGTCGAGATCGAAAGTCCCTATTCCTATTCCTTCCTGTGCCGCCCCGCCGATCTGGATGTGCGGCCGGTGCGGTTGTTTCATGACTGGCTGGCAAGCGCCGGGCTCTAACCGCCTCTAGCCTCGCGCGGCAAAATCGGGCACACCCGGGCAAAATCAACCGATCTCAGGGAGAGATGCCAAGATGAACCGTGCCGCCAAATTGATCACCGCCGCTATGCTTGCAGCGACTGCGCTGATGGCTGTTCCAGCCGCCGCCCAAATGCGCGCGCTCAGCGATCCGGTGGTGCCGCATCCGAACCCCGAGAGCCTGTTCACCAGCAGCGATCCGGTGCTCCACCGCAACAAGCAGGCCGCGCTCCACATCCAGCGCAACTTGCTCAAGTGCAACGAATGGAGCCGTGCGGGCGAATGGCTAACCGATGCCTATATCCAGCACAACCCGGTCGCCGCGTCGGGCCTTGCCGGGGTGATTCATTACTTCGTGGAAATCGCCAAGCGTGAACCGCTCGACCCGTGCCCGGCATTGAGCGCGGAAGACGGAAACGGCGTGGTCGCGGTGCAGGCCGAAGGCGATTACGTCACCGTTCTGACTCGGCGGATCGTGCCCTATGCCGATGATCCATCGCAGAGCTACACCACCACCTGGTTCGACACGTGGCGGTTTGTGGACGGCAAGGCGGACGAACATTGGGATCCCGCAACGCTCCCCACCGCCGCGCCGCCGCAGGCCGCTGCCCCCGCAAACGGAGTGGCCGCAATGAGCGCCGAACAACTCGCCCAGCGCACGGCTGACCGCGAGGCGATCGAAGCGCGGATGTGGGCATATGACCGGTCGCTCGACAATCTCGATGCCGATGCCTACGCCGCCAACTTCACCTCCGATGGTGCCTTCGGGCAAACGCGCGGTCACGAAGCCTTGCGCTCCATGATCACCGGCTTGGTCACCGGGTTTGAAACCCGCCGCACGGCTGGCGAAACCATCGGCAAGATGCACCACTTCACGATGAACCAGTGGCTGGAATTTACCGGACCGACCACCGCTCGCTACCACTATTACCATCAGACCGTGTTCGGCACCGGCGGCGCGCTCAACAGCCCCACCGCCCCGCGCATGGCTGCTGCCGGGCAAGGCGTGGATGATCTGGTGAAGATGGACGGCGTCTGGCTGATCCGCAATCGCAACGTGGCACCCACGCGCGAGCAGGAATAATTGAGCGACAGGGCGCGGGCTTGCTTTAGGCCCGCGCCCTGTTTGCTAATAGCCGCGTCCGACAATACGCGAAATATCGAACCACACTTCGCGTGTCGCGCTTGTGGCCGGGTCGCGCACGCTCAACACATCGAACGAACGCCCGTTGATCACGTGCCGTGCGTGGCTATCCATTGTGACGCCGAGCAGGCGCAGGATTTCAAATTCCTGCGCCACACCCGAAACGACATAGGCATCATCCGCCCCCGTGCCGCGCGCAGAGGCGAACACGGTGGCGGTATCGGGCGGCGTTACGCAGGCGGCTAGTGGCATGGTCGCCACCAGAACCGCCAGCGCACACCGCCAGTGCGTCAAGAAACGGTCGCAGTTACGATCTTGCCCGGCGAACGGGGTGGCTCGCCCTTTGGCAGCGCGTCAACATGCTCCATGCCGCTGATCACTTCGCCCCAAGCGGTATACTGCTTGTCGAGGAAGCGTGCGTCGTCGAAGCAAATGAAGAACTGCGAATTGGCGCTGTTCGGGTTGCTCGAACGGGCCATCGAGCAGATGCCGCGCACGTGCGGCGTAGCGTTGAATTCGGCCTTGATGTCGGGCTGCTTGCTGCCGCCCATGCCGGTGCCGGTGGGATCGCCGCCCTGCGCCATGAAGCCTGGGATCACGCGGTGGAACACCACGCCATCGTAGAAGCCTTCGCTGGCGAGGCTGGTGATCCGCTCGACATGGCCCGGTGCAACATCGCTCAGCAGCTTGATGACAACATCGCCGCCTTTGCCGTCGCCGCAATCGAGCGTGAGGGTGAGTGTCTGGTCAGCCATTCGTAAATCTCCTGTGTAAGTTTGGGCGCTGCTATAAACCCGCCTGCGTCAAAGTCACCAACTAGAGCGCCTTGCTTTTACACCGCACCGCAATAGAGCCGCACTCAATGTCCGAAACCGATCTCCACGAAACGCACAGCGAAGCGCGGGAACGCGACGAAGCCACGCGTTTCGACGAGGAGAACCGGCTGAAGCCGCAATTCCTGCGCGATGTGCAGGATGCGCTGGAGACGGGCGACGACGCGCGCGTCTACACGTTGGTCGAACCGCTCCACCCCGCGGATATTGCCGATCTGATCGAACTGCTCGAGCCCGCCGATCGGACGCGGCTGGCTATTGCGATCACCGATCTGATGAGCAGCGAGGTAATCGCCGAGCTCAACGATTACGTCCGCGACGGCATGATCGAAACGCTACCTGCGTCGGTGGTGGCCGAAATCGCCGAACAGCTCGACACCGACGATGCCGTGCAGTTGATCGAGGATCTGGACGAAGGCGACCAGCAGGCGATTCTGGCCGAACTCGACCCGGAAGATCGCGCCGCCATCGAAAACGCGCTCGCCTATCCGGAGGAATCCGCCGGGCGGCTGATGCAGCGCGAACTGGTGGCGGTGCCCGCGCATCTCAGCGTGGGCGATTTGATCGACTATATGCGCGATCAAGAAGCGCTGCCGACCGAGTTCTGGGAAGTGTTCGTGGTCGATCACCGCCACCGCCCGATCGGCACCTGCCAGCTATCGTGGATCTTGCGCACGCCGCGCGGCATCCCGCTTGCCGATGTGATGAAGCGCGAACAGACGCTGATCCCGGTCGGCATGGATCAGGAAGAAGTCGCGCTGCGGTTCCAGAAATACGGTCTGATTTCGGCGGCCGTGGTAGACGAATCCGGGCGGCTGGTCGGCCAGCTTACGGTGGATGATATCGTCCACATCATTCAGGAAGAAGCCGGCGAAGATGCGCTGCTGATGAGCGGCGCGGGCGAAGGCGACATCAACGAGCCGATCCGCGACGCCTATGCCGCGCGCGTGCGCTGGCTGATCGCCAACCTCGGCACCGCGCTGATCGCCAGCCTGATCATCGCCAGCTTCGGCGCGGCAATTGAAGAACTGGTGGCGCTGGCCGTGCTGATGCCGGTGGTCGCCAGCATCGGCGGCAATGCGGGCACGCAGACAATGGCGGTGTGCGTGCGCGCACTGGCCACCAACCAATTGACCCGCGCCAACACTCGCCGGATGATCTGGCGCGAAATGCGCGTCGCGATGCTCAACGGGGCGACCGTGGCCGTGCTGATCGGGCTGGCAACAGCGCTGTTTTTCACCCCCACGCTGGGCGCGGTGATTGCGACGGCGGTGGTTATCAACGTGATGACTGCCGGGCTGGCAGGCGTGGCGGTGCCGGTGATTTTCGAACGGCTGGATCAGGATCCGGCGGTGGCCTCATCCGTTTTCGTGACGATGATTACCGATTCGATGGGCTTCTTCGCCTTCCTCGGGCTGGCCGTGGCGAGCGGTTTGACGGGCTGAGGCTCAAATGGCCCTCCACCTCACCAAAATCGCGTTCGGCGCGAAGTCGATGGCGGACCTGCACGAATGGTTCGCTGGCCCCGAACCCGAACGCCGCCTCCGCACCCGCTACCGCCCCACCCGTTACGAGGCGCTGATCGGCGGCTCGCTGTACTGGATTTTCGCCAACGCGCTGGTCGCGCGGGCACCGATTATCGGGTTCGAGCAGCGGCCCGATGGGCATTGGGACATCGTGCTCGAAAACCGCCTCATTCTGGTCCAGCCGCAGGTAAAACGCGGACATCAGGGCTGGCGCTATCTGACCAAGGGCAAGGCTCCGCCCGATCTGGCGGAAGGCGAGGTGGCGGGCGATGCGCTGCCGCTGCGGATTGCGCGTGAACTGGGGAAATTGGGGCTGGTTTGAGTTTTCTCGAACGCGGACGGGCGCTCCGCGCACCCTCTACCTGTCGTGATTCAATAGCCCTTCGTCATTGCGAGCGAAGCGCGGCAATCCAGAGCCGGACGCATAACAACGCTGGATTGCTTCGTCGCTGCGCTCCTCGCAATGACGAACTGGGTAGGTGCAAGGTGTGCTGCCTCAGTCCGGTTGTTCAGCCAGCACGTAAGCCACAACCGCGTTGGCATGGCCGTGTCCCATCCCGTGTTCGTTCTTCAACACGGCGACCAGTTCCATATGTTTCGCCGGCGCGGCGGCCTTAATCAGCGCGAACCAGTGCCCCATCGGCTGACCATATTTCTTTTCGATGGACGGGAAATAGGATTGCGGTCCCTTGACCTTGTCATCGCTCACGCCCCAGCATCCATATTCGCGATCTGCAACAACGCCCGTGCGAACTGCTCCGGTTCCTGCGCGCCTTGCAATATATAGCGGTTGTTGATCACAAAGGTCGGCACCGCCGTAATCCCGTTTTCTCGCGCCCGGCGCTCTTCCAGCTTCACCGCTATGCCCAGCGCATCATCGGCCAGTGCCTCGGCAGCAGCAGCCCGGTCCAGCCCTTGAGCCGCCGCAATATCGAGCAACACTTCGCGGTCCGACACATTGCGGCGCTGCTGGAAATGCGCCGCGAACAGCGCGCTTTTCAGCCGCGTTTGCGCTTCCGGCCCCGCGACCGACAAAGCCCAGCGCAGCAGGCAATGCGCCTCGAACGTGTTCCACATCATCGGTTCGGGCGGCTCGCCCTCACCGGAATATTCCATCGAAAACCCCGCCTCCGTCGCCGTCTCCGCCATCTGCGTATGCATTGCCGCGACTTCGGCTGGCGAGCGCCCGTAAACCTCGCCCAGATGCGCGGCTTGCGAGCGGCCTTCCGGCGGCGCGTCGGGGTTGAGTTCGTACGGCATCCAGCGGATCGTAGCGTCGATCTCGCCGCCGGTCAGCTTCAGCGCCTGCTCCAGCCGCGCGTAACCGACCGCACACCACGGGCACATCACATCGGACCAGATATCGATATCAACCGGGTTCATGCCCGTTCCTCCATCCACCATTCGAGCAGCGTATGCGCAATGGCATAGCGCGGCGGGGCAAGGAAGCCGGTCGAATCCGCTCCCTTCGCAAGCGCCTCGGCCACCTCCGCGCGGGTGAACCAGCGCGCATCCTCCAGTTCGGTATAGTCGATAACGAGGTCGCGCGCATCGGCCACAGCATGGCAGCCGAGCATCAATTGCGAAGGGAACGGCCACGGCTGGCTAGCGATATAGCGCACATCGCGCACCCTCACCCCCGCCTCCTCGAATACCTCGCGCGCGACTGCTTCTTCCACGCTTTCGCCCGGTTCCACGAACCCGGCCAGCGCGGAGTAACTGCGCGGGGGGAAGCGAGCGCTACGGCCAAGCAACAAATCGCCGTCATGCT